>Ga0126342_10018528_pt1 | contig 11923 bp, 7 predicted proteins | sample Cyp1metagenome_FD_92528 | JGI IMG/M metagenome (GOLD analysis project Ga0126342, IMG submission 92528) | Coral microbial communities from Lord Howe Island, Old Settlement Bay, Australia - Cyphastrea 1 metagenome | ecosystem: Host-associated > Invertebrates > Cnidaria > Coral ... | reverse complement strand
ATGGTTATTAATGGTTATTAATGGTTATTAATGGTTATTAATGGTTATTAATGGTTATTAATGGTTATTAATGGTTATTAATGGTTATTAATGGTTATTAATGGTTATTAATGGTTATTAATGTTGAATGACTATCTGGTTGGTGATTTTAAGCATCTTGAAAAATATGAGTTCGTCAATGGGAATGATTATCCCAATATAATTATTATGGAAAATAAAAAATGTTCCAAACCACCAACCAGTATAAGATGCATGTGTATATCAGCCGTGTTGTGCAGTTGTGCCTAAGTATCTTTTGCTTGTGCGCAGTTACATATTATATGACTGACTCCACTCTTCTAGCAATTGCCACCTGCTGGGCCACCCGACTGTGCAGTGGCAGAGACAGCTGCTGGCTGGACAAAACCCAGCGTTGGAGGTTCTGATTGGATGGTGTCCACCTGTTGCAGGATCCCAATAGGGTAGGGGTCCCCTACTTCTTGAAGTGGGGGGAGGCTTCATCGAAGAAGGGTGAGGGGGGGCAGGGGTTTTTATTGAGGCTCCACCGCTCCCCCCAAGAAGAAGAAGAAGAAGAAGAAGAAGGGAGGGGGGTGCTTCTTGAAGCGGGGGGCTGTTGCAGAGGCAGAATTATCAGAATTTCTGATCTGATTGGAGAATGCTGCAGAAAAATCAATGAATTTGGAAAGAAATGGACTCGGACCACTTGCATCCCAATTGCGCCAATTGGGTTCGTCTGAAAAAAGGTTACCGCGAAATCTGCTGGTTCATTGCCGTTTTCCCTCTGTAAAAATATTGAAATGTATTTCATCACCATTTTCAGACAAACTCAATGGAAACCATGATGAAGCAGGAAAGGGGCAAAGCCAGTCTTTTCAAGATATTCTACATATGTTCATGTTCATTCATTTTCTGTGTATTCTATATACCCTGATTCGCATCTCCCAAAATTATCGCTTCCTTGCCTCGCCCCTCCGTGCAGGAACTGACCTGGTGGGCACCTGACTGCTCCAAGCTGCTTGGTGAAGGAGTGAAGAGTCGGAACTCACCAGGGACAACCAATACTTCTTCTTCGTAGGCTGAGAACGAATGACCAAAGACTTGGATTGTTAGGTTTGTTGACAGGCTTTTGAAGCTTTCTCCTCTCAACAAATGCTGCCGCCCTGGATGATTCCAGAGAGGAAAGGCACGAAAACATTTTTGACAAGTCGTCTGATCTGAAGTTCTTATCTCTGGAATGCCACATGCACAATGCCTCGGCCAAATTCCCAAAGGTCACTGCTTTTGGCACAAACCAATATCATCCAATATCGCACTACTAACAGTCACTCACATTCACACGACAAAAACATTGGCGTCTGGAGATCATGGAGATCAAACAGGGCGGCCGATGTTCCAACGGCCGTTCCAAGCATCGACGTTCTCAGCCGAGGCCTCGGCCTCGATGGTGGTGACTTCAATGGTGGCCTCAGCCGGCGAAGGCCTGGGTGATGGAACTGGTAGATCCGCTGGAGATGTCCTCAGCGCACGGGAATCCAACCGCCAGATCCGATTTAGGAGGGAGTGGTTGGTACATAAACCGCACCCAACTTAATGGTAGAAAAACACGACTTATAATTGTAACGTATTACATATATATATATATATACACACTATAATATATCTATATACACACCAACATACCTTCATATTGCGACTTCACGTCATGAAACGCAGCTCCTGCTTCATCCAACTTCAAACAAAACAGATCCCCAGCAATTAAAGACCATTTGAATCACAGTATAGCAACTCCCAAAAAGATAGAAGCGGTCTATCACAGCCGCAAAAACCATCGAAATTCACACGCTCCAAGGGGCGGCTGCACGGTCAATTCAGGTTTCTTCAGCCCCGGTGGGCCCACCTGATGGCAGTCATCCTTGTGGCCCCGCCATGGAACCCCCGGGTCTGGATTACCCATGGTTACCCATGGTTGCCCTCTGTCATGAAACATGGCTGGAAAATCCCGATATCATCCTACTTTGATGGAGGTTTTTGTCGCTGGGAAAATCAAAGAACTATGGCTGGATCTAAATGGTGGACATTCCGACTTGCCATGGTCGATTGTCAGAGGGTAGATGTAAGATGGAAGTCATCCACCGCACTATTTTTCGCTGTAAGGCTACTCGCCTCAAAGCTACTAACCTGGAACGTCAGAAGATGGTTGGCAATTTTTTGCTTCGCCAACAACCAATAACCATCTCTAAACTTCACTGTACCCTCTGGTAAACATACAAAAAACTATGGAAAATCCCCATTTTTTATAGGTAAATCAACTATAAATGGGCCATTTTCAATAGCTATGTTAAATTACCAGAGGGTAATCCAAGGATGACCGGTGACCAGGAAGGGGTTTCCATCATCTTTGCGGGACAATTCTGTGGTTTCCATGCTTCAACAGCCAAGCTGTGGATTCACCAAGTTGAAGGCAGATTTTGGAGAGATTTCCCCCAAAATTGTCGTGATCACGGTATTCGAAAGCCATCCCCAGATCCCCAAGTTGTGGCTTGTTATTGTGTATACACCTACAAACGGGATGGCTCCGAAAATAACCCCTCTTTCTGGCTTGGAATCGGAACGGTTATCCCATAATCCAGATTAAATCATGCCATCATCTTAATAAAATCATGCCATCATCAAGTATCATTCCTAGAATCATCCCAATAACCAGAATGTAATATCCCGTATTGGCATGATGAAATATGATAACTACAGTACGCATATACAGTAAGCCCTTGTTCCATCTTTCAAACCGTCCCTTGAAGACGTAGCATTGCCGAATCCAAAAATTATCATGGCATCAATCATCCCTTCCAATGTTGTGAATTCCCCGTGTACCTCTGGGAATCAAACATGGGTTGCTGGCAAATCACCCATTTAGTTTGCTGATTTTCCCAGCGAACTAAACCTTCATGGCTAGTGCGGGCATTTCGCAGCCATATTTGATTACCAGAGGGTTAACCTTGAAAAATAACCACAAACACCAACCAGTTACTCAGTCACTAAGTTGGTTTTATCATATAAGAGTATATATATATATATATATAGATAATATCATATAATATCATACATATATACATTATATATATACATGTATGGGGGGTTCCTACAATGGGGATGCCCCAAAATGGGTGGTTCATAATGGAAAATCCTATTCAAATGATTTACCCCCATGACAAAACGGAAACCTCCATATGGGAATATGGGGAAACCCATAGTTTGTAGATCATCTTCCTAGAAAAACCATGGTTTTCCAAAGATTGTCAGTTAGATATCCTAGTATCCCTTGATATCATCCCATTGTAGACTGGTTAGATATCCTAGCATCATAGTGTATATTAAATAGCCATTATATAGCCATTATCTAGCCATTACATAGCCATCACATAGCCATTACATAGCCATTACATAGCCATTACATAACAATGGTTTATGGTAGATATAACTATATTTAATGAGGTTTATAAACTCACATTCACATCCCTGTAGAATTAACCATCATTGTTAGCCATTAATCACCATTAATAACCATTAATAATCATTAAGTATCATTATATAGCCATCACATAGCCATTGCAACCCCACTAATCCCTTCCTCCGAATATTAAACACCCCCTTGGAAACCATGGTTGAGTAGGGAATTTCCATATAATTGGGACCATTTAGGTGGTGTTTAATATTAGTATTCGGATGGAAAATCCTATTCAAATGGATGATTTACCCCCATGACAAAACGGAAACCTCCATAGTGTATATGAAATAGCCATTACATAGCCATTACATAGCCATTACATAGCCATTACATAGCCATTAATCACCATTAATAACCATTAATAATCATTATGATTGTTGTGGATCACCATTAATCACCATTATATAATAATCATTAATAATCATGAAGTATCATTATGGGTTATAATAATAGGGGTTAATAACCATTAATAACCATTAATCATCCCACTATTGTGGACTCTTCAACCAGCGTTGCCACCGTCCGGCAACGCACCTGTTCCAGGTTCTCCACCGGCGACGTCGGCGACGGCCGGTCCGTGGGCACCAGGAGCTCAGGGGAAGTTGGCACCGCCTGGCGTGCCATTGGCTGCCTTTAAAATGGGTGAGTTAATGGGATTTAATGGTGATTTCATGGGGTCATCATGGATGATTGTCATGGTATTTGAGTGGGATTTGTTCATGGTTATACATGGATTTTCATCCCTATGAAATTGTTTGAATGGGGTCATAATGGGATGATCATGGTATTTTAATGGGATTTGTTCATGGTTATAGATGGTTTTTCATGGGTTGTTTTGATGGGGTGATCATGGGTTTTTTGATGGTTAAAGCCCGAAATGCCACTTATTTTTGTGGTTATAAATGGGGTGATCATTCCATAAAAGGGGGTGACTTGAACTGACTTGTAACTGGGAAAGGGCCATAACTGCACCCTCTGGTAATTCAAGAGTTTTCGAAGTGGAAAAAGCACCTTGAGTAATAGGGAAATCATAGTAGATCATCTTTTTGTACATGGGTAACTTTCCATAGCAAACTGTTAAATTGCCAGAGGGCAAATGATCTGAAACCCAAAACCTGGGGTCCCAGGCGTGATCTTATATGATACTGTGTGTCTTGTTGCATTTTATTCATCTGTATTCTATAAGTAAAATTTGGCCCATGACCCTTTTTAGGCTCCATGAGAAAGTGACACACAAAACGTCAGGTCAAAGTAGTCCCATGTGGTCCTTTTTAGTTGTCCGATGAAGACCAAAGTGACCATGTACAACATGTATATTATATAATCTTACAGTATCTGGTTGGTGGTTCTCTGAAAAATATGAGTTCGTCAGTTGGGATGATTATTCCCAATATATTATGGAAAAAATAAAAAATGTTCCAAACCACGAACCAGATATCAATGTGATCCAAGAAATCCCTTTCTACACATGGGCGATCGACGGATTTTTGTATCCAGAGATCTTGCTGAGTTCACCATTCTGGGGCTGCCTTGGCTGTGACCATAAAACATGGCTCTTAACTATTCATATGCCATGTTTACTGGCTTGATAGGATCCTTGCACAGCAAACTGGTTTAACCAAGCTGTTATTGAAAAATTCTTCGGATCCGAGAATTCTCCCGAAAAACCATTTATAACCATAGATATAGATATAGAATGATATAGATATTTGTAACTGGTTGGTGGTTTCAACCCCTCTGAAAAACATGAAAGTCAGATTCGATCATCATCCAACTATTGGGGAAAATAAAAAAACATGTTCCAGTCACCGCCAACCAGACTTGTTCATGATCCCTACTAAAAAAAACTGGTAATCCATAGAATATAGATATATTTATATCCATTTTAAAACCATTTTGCTATGTTATTAAGTTATTACCATAAATTATGCCGGTGACCATTCCGGAAACCCCACAAATTCTTGCTTGACCATCCCTGCACGGTTTCAGCTGGGATCCCCGACGGATGGCGTGTGGCTATAGGGAGCCGACCTGAAACGACGAAGTCAACGACGGCTGATGATGATTATAGGGATTTATAGGGGATGTATGGTGATTTATAGGGATTTTATAGTGATTTATAGAGGATATAATGGATAATACCCTCTGGTTATGACTAACAGTTCGCCATGGTTTTTCGATGGCCCATAGTAGAAATAGATGATGTTCCCAGCGAACGAAACCTCCATTTTGATATGATTTACCCATTGAAAATGGTGATTTTCCATAGTTAATGATGGTTAATAGTGGTGAAAATAGTGCTTAATGGATGGTGAATAATGGATAATAATGGTTAATGGTAAATTATCTGGTTGGTGGTTTGAACCCCTCTGAAAAATATCAAAGTCAGTTGGGAGTATGACATTCCCAATATATGGAAAAATAGAAGATGTTCCAAACCACCAACCAGATATGCATATAATCCTGTTATAACATCCAGAAATATCAAGAATATATTAATATATATATTAATCATAACATCCTGCACATAATGGCTGACGATTATTAGATCCTCTTATATTCTACGGTAAGTCATGTCATCCCATTATTATGCTAAGTCATGTTTGCTATTCTTCTTACGTGTTATTTCGTCTTTTTGCCAACTTCTTATTATTGCGCTGACAAAATATGTGCCGTTACTTACTTATCGTTGCTCTGTATGTGCATCTCTAGAACCGCAGAAGTGAAGATAGACCAAAATGGCATGGTTTCACTGGTTTCCTCGACAGGTTCATAGTTGCTTCAGGAGGTCTTCCGGCCATGCAGTGCTTACCAACACAGGCTGGCAGCCTTCAAATAATCCAAGCTCCATTAATTTGCTGCTAACTATTCTGACCAAAACAAGTATTCTATTTTAGAATACAATACTGTCACACTGTCAGGAGTCTCTCCTCAAATTTTGAGTCATAAAAGAAGAGGGCGTTCAACAGAACATCTGCAATTGAAAGCAGGTATAGCACTTCTGCTACCACTATCCTGCAAAACACCCAAACATCCCCCTGCAAATGATTTCGTTGATTTCGATCATATGGGTGGTCAAAAAGTTGGGACCCACCATTGGTATGGGCCATGGGTCGTAAAAATCCACCAGAATCTGCGGTGTTCCCTGGGACTCCAACGACAATGGAGCCGATTCCGGCATCGGTGGTGGGAAGTCCGCCTCCAACCTCCCCACCATTCGGGTGACTATCAGCTGGTGGCTTTGGGATTCCAAGGCTTCGTCTTGGCTATACCACAGCGACTATTTCTGAAGGTTTCCTAGAATGTGGGGACCCCTTAAATCATCCATTTGTGGATGGATTTTCCACTATAAACCGCCCAGCTATTGGGGGAGCTCCATGACTATGGAAACCCCTACATGACCATGATTCTGATGGATTTTCATGAACTTCGATGGATGTGAATGGATTTGGGATATCAAGCCACATTTTGGGATGTCTTGTGGGAAGATTTCTTTTTTCCGATGTCCTGTGGGAAGATTTGCGTGGTATTGCGACAAGTTTGGAATTGTTTTGATGGATCTGGGTAGGAAGGGTAGATATCGCATAAATAAAGAGATTATAAGAGATTTATTTACTTTCATGGTGAATACTATTCGGAAGGTATTGGCCAATGGTCAAGATCACCTCCCAGCTGCACTTTTTTTTCAGATTCAAGATCAATTCGTTCCTGGTGGCCAGTGCTACGTTCCCAATTGCCTGGACCTATCGATTGACCCCCCGGAAAAGATAGAAAACCAAAATCCTGAAGAATCGCTCCTATATAAAGCTATTAAGTATTTAACTAAGTATATCAATTGAAAGCCTTCTGACACCCGTTTTATGGCAAGAAACTGGTGAATAATGATTACTCCTAAAAAAAACTACTAATCTGTGTCTGTGTGTGCGCTTTTACCATCTGGTTATTTAACATAGCCATGGAAAATCACCATATTTAAAAGGTAAACCATCTATTTCTATGGGCCATCTATACCATGGCTATGTTAGTCATAACCAGAGGGTAATTGCTGTGTTCACTTTTGTTTGCGCTTGTTTGGTGAAACCCCTAAGACCCTTAGCACCATTTCCGTCTTCATCTTATCATTGCAAACCTTCCAAAATCAACTCTCCATCCAGCAAGGGCGTCATGTTTGAGTAATGTAAACAAATAAACCTTAAAACCACCAAATCTCAAATATTATTCCAAAAATGAATTGGCAGTGCATTTTTGAAAACTGATATACATCTCAAACATGTCAACTCTCCCCAAGATACTACAAAATTCTGTTGCTGTTCATGTTTGAAGATTAAAACCAATCAGGTATCGTAAAATAAGGTGCACAATCTGTCAAATTCTCAGAGATCCAATTCTGTATTCAGATATATAGTCAATGAGGTATTGACAATATGCTCTGAAAACTAACGTGTTTGAATACTAAAATCAATCGAAGTGCTACAACTACAAGGCTACAACTATTCACAGACGTCGTAGGGGTATCGGGGGGCTTTATTGATCAAAGGTCAGAATTCTTCTTGACCTCATTGCCAGCAAAACTCATGATTCTCCAGTGATCTCCTTCCATGATTTCTTCGAAAATTGATGGCAATATTGTGTGTCCACTTTCCACATTAATATTGATGTTTCTATTAAAAATGGGGGGGAATATCGGTGTCTGAAAATTGGGCGTCCCATTCCATTCACTGGATCAAATTACCATGGCAATATACGGATTTTATAACCATTTACAACCCATATATTGCCCCAGTTAATCATCATTCCCAATCCAACTGCCATTGTACCGGAAGTGACTGGTATTCAAGCCATTTCTAGCTGGAGAATTGATTGTATGATCAGTGCCCGCGCGGCATTGTGCTGGTATTATTCACTGCTGTGAGTTTCAGAGCTATACCTGGGAGTACAGTTCCAGTTACGTATATATGTACATACGGGTATCCACAGTTCAGATGGTTATCAATGGGTTATATATATATATGTATATATATATGAGTTGTATATGGATATAACTGCGCTATTAATATAAGTTCTATATATGGGTTATTTATGGGTTATAACTTACTTGTGCTAAACGTAGGGAATTTTCGGGGACTGGCTAACTATCAATAATCATCCCAGCAACCCATCCATTCCCTGCTAAGCACCAGTAAGAACAATGGAATGGGTTTCCAACATCATACCATTAAAGTCATGTACCAGCTATATGTAGGTTTCCTAAGTCTTGGGGTTACCCCCAGTTCTTACCAGAAAGTTTTCTTCCACATGTCATGAACCAAGTAACGCGGCCGGTGCAGCATCCAAAGTGCCCAAGGCTGGGGCGGCCAGCTCCTCTCCCTGACCAGTGGAGCCATGGGTGGCCTATGGTTGTTGTAAAACCATGGGAAAATCATGGGAAAAGGTGGGAAAATCATGGGAAAATATGGGAAAAGGTGGGAATCTCATGGGAAAATACACTATAAATGGAGGAATTATCCCATTCAAAACCATTATTTAGTCTAATGTGGGGAAATCAATGCCATAAACCACCCAGCTGGGAATTAAAAATGGTGATGACTGAGGGATGGTTTATGACATTGTCTTACCCACATTACAGATATTTTGGAATATAACACCCGTATATATACTATAATTTACTATAAACTACTATTATATATTGCATACATATATCATATAATCATATATATATGTGTATATAATATAACCTGATAAAACCTACTATAAATATTTAGGAAAATAATGCACAGATAATATATATTATAACCATATATAGGGCATATGTAACATACAAACTAAGGAATATAGTAACTATAGTAACTAAGGAATACAACCTACTATAATATACATATATATATATTATAACCCCAAACGGCTTGTTTCCAGTGATCCCCAAAAAGATGCAGAAAAGACAAGGTCCAAACCACTGAGACCCCGACTGAGACCCCATGCAATGACAGGTCTGGTCGGCAGTATACGGACTTATGGCCTGCTTAAGTAAAAAACAATGGCATCTGCAGGCTATGAAGCCTGAAATGTTAATCGGAAACAGTACATATAGCTGGGCAAATTATTATATTTCACTAACCTGAATTAAGGCCATATTGGGATGATGTCCCTTACTAACCATGATTCCAGTGAGGTCGCAGTGAGGTCGTTATAATTTACCCAGATATAGGACATCTATGAAACCACCAGGTCCTGTCAATCAAAATGCCTCGCAGTCTTTGCGTTCCGCAAATGCTTCACCCCGAAGGGATTTCGACAGACCCAGATTCTCAGATCTGGTGGCGTGCATCGTATCATCGTCAAGGCAGTGCTGTTACCCTCTGGTAAACTAACATAGCTATGGAAAATCACCATTTTTAATGGGAAAATCAACTATTAATGGCCATTTTCAATAGCTACGTTAAATTACCAGAGGGTAGTCCATCACTTCAAAATTTGTCTCATGGTTTCATGCCTTTCTGGTTGGTGGTATACCTACCCCTCTGAAAAATATGAGCTCGTCCGTTGGGATGATTCTTCCCCACATATGGAAAAATAACACATGTTTGAAACCACCAACCAGCTTTGAGCATGTAGGGGTGAATTCTATAATGCTCTGACTCATTGCTTGTCTCCAGGTTGTACTGTATCTACCTACTCATCCTCCTGAACAAATCAATCGATTACTGTACCAGCAGTGCATGTCTAAATATACTGCAAACACTTCAATAATTAAGATATCTATATCTTAAGATTCTATATGATTACGGTAAATATGCGGCATTCTTCCCACAACAACTCGAACCTCATCGTCACTCAAGGGCCCTGGGGCCACTGACCTGACTGGGAGGACCTTCTCCGTTTCCGAGGAACTTTCCACTGTTTTTTTTTCTGGCTAGCTGGGTGACCCAAGGCAAACCATGGTAAAAACCAGGTAAACTCAATAATAATTAGTCTGGCGGAATGATGAACAATTGCCAACCTGAAATCAATGCCCACTACTAAACGTTTGAAGGCTAGCAAGAAACATCTGTTATATACCGGTTTAGGAACTGTTTAGTACCTTTTTTTCCCATTAGGGTCCGCTTCTCGGTGGATTTTTGGGGTTTTAACGGTTGGGAAATGTTGGGAATATATGTATATTTCTTTTATAACGAGGGTCTACCAAATGCAGTAAATGGTAATTTGTCTGGAATGTTGTAAACCCTGATTGTTTCAAGATTTAACAGAACCAATTGCAACAACATGTATGCTATTGTATGGCACTATATGGTCCGATTGTTTTTTTCACTATTTTTGGAGGTTTGGACCAAACTAATCTATATATTCTGGTTGGTGGTTTCAACTCCTCTGAAAAATATGAAAGTCAATGGGAAGGATGACATCCCATATATGAAATGGAAAATAAAATTCATGTTTGAAACCACCAACCATCCATATTATTCATATCCTTGGACATTGACATTGACAGAGAACTCATTGGACATTTGAAACCACCAACCAGAATCGATATATATTCTACATGAATTTAACATAGCTATTGAAAATGGCCATAGAAATAGTTGATTTACCTATTAAAAGTGGTGGTTTTCCATAGCTTTTTGTATGTTTACCAGAGGGTAGTCTACATGAATCCATCTGCCCCGAGGCCCCCTGCGTCGGTGATGGCACATCCGTTGGGACCTCGTTGAAATTTCACGGCAGCTTTGACAAAACCACGGGACCATTCGCAGAAGTTAAATCTATTTGGAGCCAGCAAATCATCATTGGTTAATCTTGGTTCTTGGTTATATACCCAATATCAATATATATACAGTATATATATATACAGATTACCCCATGTTAGATGGTTAAATCCCCGTGCTTGTTGGTTAAATCCCCATCATTCCATCTGGGTAAATTGCAATAATTCACAGACCTGAAATAAGGCCCACAATGGAGATGAAGTCCCTGAATAGAACAAAAAAATCATTCAAGTGACGTCGCAGTGAGGTTGTTGTAATTAATCCAGATAGATCATATATAAATATCCCAATTATATACCACGTATCGCAATTATATCCCAATTATATATCCGAATTCTTATCCCAATTCTTATCCCAATTGTCCCTATCAATTCCATGTAAATCCCCAAAAAAAAACCTATGCTATGGTTGTTGCTCCCATCCCCGATCACCTGGGCTGCCCCACAGCCACGTCATCAGGTGATTCCACTTGCAAGGCCGAGTCTGGCCTCGGGGATCATGATTCCTCCAGTGTTTTGATGTTTTGGATGCCAATTTTATCAAAACATCTACACAAAAAATATGATGTTTTATAGTTGGTTTGATACTAAAAATGTTTCGTTGATACTATGTATGCATAACTATATATATAATTATACATATACATCGGTGTGTGTGT
>Ga0126342_10018527_pt1 | contig 11925 bp, 7 predicted proteins | sample Cyp1metagenome_FD_92528 | JGI IMG/M metagenome (GOLD analysis project Ga0126342, IMG submission 92528) | Coral microbial communities from Lord Howe Island, Old Settlement Bay, Australia - Cyphastrea 1 metagenome | ecosystem: Host-associated > Invertebrates > Cnidaria > Coral ... | reverse complement strand
CCTCATACTTGCACTGCAAGTTTGCAGAGCAAAGGTTTCAACATAGCAAACTTACATTGCAAAAACGGAGCAAAATCCAGCATCTTGGGAGTTAAGCTCTTTAGGCTGGATGCAAAGCATAATTGTAGAGACTCGGCCCCAAAGTACGTAGGTGGCTATACATGGGGGATGTTTATGTATTATATTATATTATGCTCAAACTCTGATTCCTGAATGCAATCGAGTATTTTTTTGATGCAAGTTACCGTAAAAATTCAAATCTTCCAACGGTTCTCGCAGTTCCCCAGCTTACCCTCTGGTAATTTAACATAGCTATAGAAAATCACCATTGTGAATAGGTAAACCCAGGTAAACCATCTATTTCAATGGGCCATTTTCCATAGCTATTTTGACATAACCAGAGGGTATTTAAGTGCCACTGTTAGCAGTTCCCCGTGCCCTAGGCCAAGTACTTCCAACTGGTCTGCGGCTCAGAAAGATAAACGCCAGCCACGACAGCCGGTAGGAATCTTCCCACGGTGATGACCGGGTTCGGTCAGAGAACGGTGAATTGGAAAACCATAGGAAAATGGTGATTTAATGGTGATTTAATGGTGATTAATGGTGATTAATGGTGATTAATGATGGTGATACCCTCTGGTTATGACTAACATAGCTATGGAAAATGACCATAGAAATAGTGGATTTTCCCAGCTAGAAAATGGTGGATCTTTCCATAGTTATGTAAACGTTTACCAGAGGGTAATTGCAGATCTTCTCCAGAAACCAGATACAGAAAATGATATTAACCAGCATGATTTTTGAAGAATGTTCGATACTCTGAGTCTCTGAGTGTTATATATATATGATATAACTACAGTGTTTAACTACAGTATATATATATTGTGTTTATCATTACACATATGGCCCATATGGCTGCAGCCCAAAACGTAAGGTCCTGATCCATACCCCGGATGCACAGGCGATCCATACCCCTGATCCATACCCCCAATCCATACCCTTTTGAAGAGATAGAATTCATATGAATTCATTATCCTTTGACAAATCTCTTGATATAGATCACAAGGTCTTTCTTATGTACATAGTGCGTTGCCACTCGTTCCTGTAGTTCCGTTATAAGTTAGAGCCCCGAACGAAAGGTTAAGACCTGGAAGTTGTGTGGTAAATATCTATGAGATCCGACTTCTGAAGGAACATACCCTCTGGTAAACGTATACATAACTATGGAAAATCACCATTTTCAATGGGTAAATCCACTATAAATGGCAATTTTCAATAGCTATGTTAGTTTACCAGAGGGTACCCCCTTTTCCCGGCAATGTTTCACCGGGTATAAAAAAGTAAACCAACCGGATGGATATCTGGTCCTCACCGCTGCGCCATGCCATATGTTTCACGAGGATTCAACCACCAATGATGACAAGCCCTAGACCTAGTGGTTGTTGGTCGTTAGTACACTTAATACACTTAGTACACCCTCTAAAAAAAGCCCCACCCTTAGTATCCTATTGTTGGGGGGGGGGTCTCCGAACTGGGGGTTGCTTGAAGCGTCATCATGTTGTGCTGCTGATCCATGTGGTCCATGGTGGTACACATGCGCTGAAGTTTCATCGTGTCATGGGTCTGTTTGGGGGGGATAGTTATGGATACAGAACATGTATGAACAATTAAGCATGATTAACTCAAATTTTGGGTAGCCTTTTCTTTTTTTCGACACACGAAAAAAAAACAAAAAACCTGGAAATCAAAAAAGAGCAGTGGTTTAGCAAATCCCTTGGCAATTTCTTCAGGATGAGTTCCATCATCCATCAACTGGAAATCCCTAGGTGCCCCAACCAGGTTTTTGAACACTGCTAAAGGTTTTCCAACCCCCAGGATATCCAGGATGGGTGGGATTTCATGGCAACATGATATGATTTATGATTATGATCCCTATTCCTAGTGAATTTCATATTGTTTCAAGGGGGTTCAAAATGATTAGAACCTCAATTTATGTAGTGTTATGTATATATATACATATTATATATATATACATACACATTTTATGTATATATATATAATATAATTCGTTGGTTGTTTCAAATATGTTTTATGTTCCATTCCACCTACGATTACGGATCCCATTGACCAATATGTCAGAGGGTTTAAATGACCCCGAAATTCAGCCAAGTTTGGCATCTCGAAGCAGTTTGATGTTCAATTGAAGCTCAACCCCCCCAAAACTGGGGTGATACCCTCTGGTGAACTAACATAGCAATGGAAAATGGCTATAGAAATAGTGGATTTTCCCATTAAGAATGGTGATTTTCCATTGCTATGTTAGTTCACCAGAGGGTAATTCCAACTGACTTTTTCATTGTTTCATGGTGTTGGTGCCATCTGGTCCTAGTTCGATCTAAACCCAAAAGTATAAAGTTGACCACTTCCAGGATGGCACCATTACCCTGGTCGATTGCAAGACCATCTTAGACCGCCTGGGGGAGTGCGCGGAGGATGAGCAGGATCAGGACACTGTGCTTGAGCCATCAGTCATGACAGTGGTGCTGGAGAATTACTGAGCTTAGGAGTTATATAAAGACACTTTACAACATTTTATAACTATTCATAGCTATTATATATGATGGAAAAGTACTGTATCTATGTATATCTGTATGACATGTGCATATGTATGTATATATATATATACACATGCATACCCACATAAGGAGATATGTGCTTGCAAAATCATCTCATGGATCGTAAGTAGACAGTCACAGTAATCAATGGTGACTGTAAGTCCCCTGTGGGGTATCGATTTCGAAAGGGGTAACCAAGAACGACAAATACTTCACTTGCAATTATTTTTACATAGAATTAACCAGTTAACGTCCGAAAGCCCATATTAATATATATTATATATATATTGATATCATGTATGTTATGTATACATTGTGGTTACTTATAATACGCAGATAACCATGCTTACTGATTGCTGGCCGCTAGCCAATAACCTTATCTTGTAACTGTCAGCCATAGTAACCGCCTAATGGGATGAGCGTCCATGTACACTAAGCTGATTCCTCTCGGTCCGGGAGTCCATGGACCTCAGAAAATATGGGGATGGGTCAAAACCCTGGTACCTAGTGAACCCCAAAATAGCTGGTAAATGGATGTTCATCCCACTAAAAATGTATCTATAGGTATTGACCCATACCCATATCTGAATGAATAGACACAATATCTGACGGAAATTATATGAAAATAAATCATCCAGTTAGAATCCAACTAGTTATCCCATAGATCTAGGTCAATCTAAGATGGATACCAAATAATCCTAACTAGTCTTTTGGTATTAATGGGAATATCTGCTAACTAGCAAAGAATTTATTTTTTTGCAGAGTATCTAAGATTGGCAATGAGATATTCAACATGTCCAAATATGTCCAATGAATCAGCCCTGTTGTAGCTTTTACGATGAGCCTAGTTCTCCTGACCCCCCACCGGGCGACATGTCGCTATTTTGTCGGCAGGAGCGACACTCTCAAATTTCTTTTGCTGACAAAATCCTGCTGAACAAACTTGATTTGGTCGGAATGGCTCGGATCAACCTTTGAATGGGCGAAATCTGGAAATCTGGACACCCCCCAAAATGACATCCCCTTTGATTAGTGGTTCCAGGGCATGGGCCTGGCAGCTATGTTGAAACCATTTAAGAAACCATTTAAGGCTTTGGAATATTTACTGCCGCATTTACAGTTTTTTTTAGGTATATATCCAAGTTGAATCCAACGTGTTTTTCGATCCCCCGTTGACGCCCCATCGCCTGTGAACATAGCCTAAATCGGGGTTGATGAATTTGGGTATACCGAAAAAACCACCTCCAGTAATTTGATGATGGATGATGAAATAACATGATCCGCTTAGTTTATGCTTAGTTACTAGATATTGACTCTGGCTTTCTTTGATTTACTGGCACCCAAAAAAAATGTGTTAAACATATGGTAAACCCCAAAATACAACACAAGTTTTGATGGTCAATATTCACTCATTTCTATTCATTTCTGGTGATATTTGGGATGAATTATGGCTTTGGCGAATCGGGTTTACCACATGTTGAGCCAACCCATCCAGTGGTAGATTAATCTCTACCATGTTAGTTTGTCGAATGAAATCAATCAATTTACATAGCTATCGATATGGAGGCCCATATTCTTGTACCGTGGTAGATCCAATAATAAGCATCCAATTTTGTAAACCTTTAATTTTGTGGTGTTTATACCATCTAGGACGTATTTCTGGTCAAATTAGGAACGTTCATTATTGGGTTTGCCACATGACACTTGTACCCAATCTGTCATTGCTAGTTTAACGTCTGTTTCGCAGATTGGACCCTGGCATTCCATGCGGAGATTCACCACAATGGGATTAAAGGGGTTGAATGGGAGTTGCACAACTATTCTCAACTAGGCCCAATTATTCCCACTGAGCAGTTGGTGGTTTCAAAAGTATGTGTTTATGTTCAACCAAATTTCAGGAGGAAGATGATGATGATGATGATGATGATGATGATGATGATGCCCAATGACTAGTACCTTTCAAAGGGGTTCCAAACAGAATACTTACTCTGCAGAAATCAAACAAGACTTGCTGGAAGCTACTTCCTTGACAGCCTCCATTTAGTTGTTGGGGGATGTTTCTTTTAACTAGCCAATGTTTGATTACCGGAGGGTATGAGTTGCGGTTGTGAGGTGAACGATCAAGAAGTCGCAGAGGTGTGCAGAAGGGCAAGTCCTCTGGAGGAATGGGTCATGTCATTCCTTAAAAAACTGAAGGGTAACAACTATTCGCAAGGGCGGTTGGCTATGCTTGATCCATCCATTTTCCTTAGCAAAGATAAAACAAAGTTAGGATTTGTATTGGATAGTTTGGTTACCTGTAAGGTGTATGATGACCAGGAGATCCCTTATCCAAGAAGTATCAGACATCGCCATTTGAGATGTTTTTTTTTTTTTTTAAACTGCCCCAACAGCTAGAATCTATGGTGGATATAAATGTAAGAAAGTGGATGGCACAAACCAACATCAAGATATATTATACCAACTTAGACTATATTATTATAACTCTGGGGCACCACAACTTTCAAATAGTGGTCCACCGTCTCCAAAATTGTAATCATTAATTTCATCTCAAAATGTTTCTTTCAGGCGTGTGAATCATCTACTTTGCGCCATGTCATTCACTAGCTGTTTTTTTCTTTGCTTCTCAGGCTTCTCAAGCATATTTTGCTCATGCAAAATCATCATAATGATCTGAGCTCAAATTGTCAAAATTCCCACACTGTTGATCCACACACCAAACATCCAGCTCAAGTTGAACATTCCGTCGATAAGGTATAGTATAACTAGAGTGATTATTTGCATTGACTAATGTGCATCGAGGATTGTCAAAGTGGCTTATTCCCACCTTACACAGATTCGTTGTGGTCCATACAACGTGGGTCCCCAGTTATAACGTATTTTATAAACCCGTTCAACACCGAAAGCCTGGTTATTTAAGTGAAAAGCCCACGGAAACCTATGCTGGGGGCCCCACATTGTTGTACTACATAATCAGGATTCTCAACCAGCTACTTTGGCTTCAGTTCGACTTAACTAGTAACTAGCCTGATCCAAGTTAATCCTTAATGATTACCCGGTTTACGGATTAGCCAACCACCTTATAAGTTATGATATAAGTTAATATGGTTTAATATGAAACCTTAAATCATAACTTTGACTAAAACATTGCTAGGTGTGGAGCCGAATCCGGTCCTATAACAGCAGCGCGCCCATCGTGCCCAGCGTCAAGGGAGCGCGGAAGCTCAGGGAGGATCTCCTGTTATTCAAGTGGAAAATGATATTGATATAATAATATATACTCATATATATATATATATTATGTATATATATAATTTATATATTATATATGTGTATATATACATATTGATATCATTAGACATCATTAGATATAATCTGGATAAAATTAATGACAAAGTATGGTGACCTGACCGTGACGTCACTGGAATGATGGGAATCATCCCAATAGGCATTATTTCAGCATATTTCAGCTAGATATTGCCGTGGATATATGCGGAACACATGAGGATATTCATGGGTTTGCTCAGCCTGTTCCATGAATCCTGTTTGAGAACAGGAATCCCAGTTGATGGTGATCATCTCATCGACCAACAAAAGTCAACGGAACACTGTGGTGATGTAACCAACAAACATGGACATTTACATAACCATGTTTAACCATCAACAATGCGGATAGTTTGGGGTCAGTTCATGGTTGTTGTCATCGTCAATGGACTGTTTCAAGGGAAAATTGCAACTGGATAATTTCCATGTTTTTAACTCCAAAGACTCGTGTCCCTGAAGACTTTCCCTCCTAATTGCAAATTTCTTTGCTGCTGAGTTTTCTCTTTTTTGGTCAATTTCCTTTTGTGGTTTGTGAAATTACCCTCCGGTAATTTAACATAGCTATTGAACATGGCCAATTATAATGAGTTGTCCCATTAAAATGCTGATTTTCCATATTTTTTTGTTAACGTTTACCAGGCCGGGTATCATGTTGGCGATTGCTGACATGCGCCGGTTGATGGATTGCATGAACTCAACCATAAGATGATGAAACCACTTGGTGGGCCTTTTAAGGGCCTTTCAATGCTGGGCCATGGTTTTCTTACCTGGGACTGTTTGAAAAAGGGATATCCCCAATTTGGTGGTGATGACTCTGAGTCACATTTCCCATCACAGTGGCTATCTGAAAGCTATACGGATATATTACCCCCAAACGGACAGTGATGAATCTAACTCCGAACGGCTTTTTAAAGCAACAAAATCAGCAACAACTAGCAAATCCCATGTTTTTTTTTAATGACTTGGGATTGCCAATTACAGTGTTATTTTTAGTCATTGTTTTGGGATTGGCAAAATCCCATTGTTTTGGGAATCCCCATTACTTCTCCATCTTTTTTTGGGGGTTGCCACTTGCAGACATTGTTTCTTGTCACCAAGATTCTTCCCGCGTCGGAGCTGACGAACATCGGTGCCTACGATTTGGCCGGGGAGCTCGGTGAAAATGGCGGTGAAAACCAGGACAATTTCGCCGGTAAACTGACATAGCTATGGAAAAACTCACCATTTACATAGTTATAGTATGTTTTAATAGGCAATAATAATTACAGGGTCGTTCCAAACAGGTTTAAACATTAAACCGCTTAAACACGTTTAGAGTTTTGATTCATATGTTTAAACCGTTTAAACATATTTTCATCGGATTCCGGAGATGGCAGCACTGATATTGGAGAGGTCTGATCTTCTGTTCTAAAGAATTGTTTAAACATGTTTAAATAAATTCAACGTGCGCGTGATCTCACGCGGTTGGGTCCAGAATCTCTTGGAATTTGTTTAAACATGTTTGACCCTTCACTCTTGACCTCTTGATATTTTGTCTGAGTCTCTTGAAAAACAGTTGCGCATCTTCTTGTCACTGTGGAGGGAGCTGGTTTGGTCGGACTGGTTCCCGTGAACCCCCCAGCAGCTCGCATGTGTTTCCGATCCCCACTTTCCAGAATTTGTTTAAACATGTTTAAACGTGTTAAAACATAAAAATAAAAAAATAAACATTTCCTATCATCATCCCGTGCTCCCCCGGATTGTTTAAACATTTGGCGTTTAAACATCGTTTAAACATCAACATGTTTAACCGTTTAAACACATCCTCCGCCCAACCCTGACAAGTAATACTTGAAAAGTAAATCAATGTAAGTCAACTATTTTTGATACAGGTTTTGTTCAATAGCTACGTTAAATTAGCGGAGGCTACATGGATGAATAGAATCTATCCCAAGCATTTGGAGTAAACCATATAGCAATGTTGGGTTTTTTCATGTTTGAATAGATAGCTGTTGCTGGATAACATAAATCCGAATGGATGGGGTAAAATTCCACTGAAGTCGTTGCCAGGGCAAGATTGAAGAGGAGGAGCGACCTGAGGTCCCACATGGAGGACATGGTGTGGGGCCCAATTGCAATATGACACGCAAGCCATGCATAAAGTAACAAAGAAGGTAAAGCCAACCAAGCAACCAACCAACTAAGTACCTAAGCAACCAAACAACTAGCTAAGTAACAACCAAACCAAATGATGGCAACACAACTAAAATCAACTTACCAATCTCACCCAAGGTTCCAATTTGGGTATGCATTTCAGTTACCACTTACAATTTCTTGGATTCACTCCCAGTTTGGCGATAATTTACCAAATCAACTGCCGTTGTGTGGTTGTATATAAATCGGTGTCTTTTTATATATATATATATAATATAATACATACATGATGACTAACTAGTGACTAGTAGTGATCATCTATATAATCTGCGTACATATAGTGTGAGTATATTTATATTTGACTTACCATGTAGAATAGAATTATGTTTTTTTGTTTTGTGTTTATATATGTACATACATATGATAGATGAAACAAACTGTATAGTAACACGCATACTATATAACCTGGTTGGTGGTTTCAAACATTTGTTATTTTCCATTTTATATATGTTATGGAATAATCCTTCCCATTAACTAACTCATATTTTTCAAGATGGGTTTTCTTACGCACCACCAAGCAGTAACCAAGCGTTCTTGGTGTGCTGAGGTCATTCACATGGCCACGGTCACGATGAGTGCCATGAGGCATGCCTCTTATCCACTACTGCCATGGGGGTAGTGATAGTGTTGATGAATGGTTGGTTGGTTCGAAAAAACCTTGGTTTTTAAAATGAAAAAAATAGCTTGTCTATTGGGGATCGTGCACGTTGCCCACAATTTCTATGTTAGCGAACCATATATATATATAATTTGGGATGTGGAAGCGGTATTTTTCATGGCTCCGAGTATTGTGACCAGTGGGTGGTTTCTGAAAGGGAATCCTTAGGTGAAGGATAGGCATATTAATAGAAATCAGTCATACATGTATATTGATATGTTCCTCAGCTAGCCTTTAATCACAGAATTACATAACAGATTTACAGGATATCCTGCAGATTGGCCATGTATAACTATGGCGGGCGTTTCTGCAGGAGTTGAGATTGAATCAATCCACATGAGAAATGCTTCCCAAAGGTAGATTCATAGGGCGCTACATGGGGATTTCAACATATTTTTTCATAGCACGAATTGGTGACCGATGGACTGGTGACCGACTGAGTGATATAAATGTTTCGTGGTGAGATGGGGTTGTTTGGATAGTGATATCTATAGCTGGTGATATCTGATTTGTGCATATGTGTGCGTTGTTTTGTTGCTTTATTTTACAATATTTTACATCATTGTTGGATAACTTCTCATGTTTGTCATGTTTGTATGTGTTTCACTGTGTTTGTCATGTTGCTTTGCTTCTAGAACCAAAAAATATTCCGCTGATCAACGCGGGTTGACTTCCGGGCAATCAGCCCCGGAGTGACAAACATTTTCGGTTGGCAAAAACTCTGCTGAAGCCCAAAAAACCCAGTTGTTGCTTGGTGAAATATTAGGTGAAATCCCAGCCCTATTTTTTCATCACCCTACCCTCTGGTTATGTCAAACATAGCTATTGAAAATGGCCATAGAAATAGTGGATTTTCCCATTAAAAATGGTGATGTTCCATAGTTATGTAAACGTTTACCAGAGGGTAATACTTGGTGGTCAAAGAAACCATGTTTGACTTCTTAGATTCCGTTGCTTAAGTGCCGACAGAAAATCACCTTTTTGAGAAGTTCAACAAGAACCAAACTCTGGCTGCATCTGGCTGCCAAAGTTACTGTTTATGATGTTTTTTAGAAATTCTTACGATCCCCCATTGTTTAAACTCAGGTTGATGAACAATTAGAAATTAGCGTTCGAATCATGTTCGAATCTCCCATTTGCTATCGGCAATTGAACCTGCCACTACGACATACCCCATTTAGAGACGGTTGACGGTTTACCTTCCAACCTTCTCATCACATTTGTTGACTTCCCAGACAGCCTCTTCTGATTATATGCTAGATGGTAATTATCTAATACTCATCCAATTACCTACCATGGTTTGATATATATATATAATTATATATATACAGTCCAAATATCACCATTGTTAAGAATCAGTCCCCATGTATTCTCCTGAAACTCCATCTCCTAGCCCAAGAATGGGGAGTGTGCTGTAAGTTTTAATCCCAGACGCGCTTGGTTCATGTTGACGCCTGTTGGTTCATGATCCTCCCACACAATCACAATGTGGCACCGCATACCCATTCAACTGTAGACTGGTTGGTGGTTTGGAACGTTTTTTTTAATGAAGTTCCATTCAGTTGGGAATTTCATAATCCCAACTGACTTTAACTCCATGATTTTTCAGAGGGGTAGGTCAACCACCAAGCAGTAGATCAATCCCCACCAGCTACTGAACCAGCTACTTTGGCGTTCAGTTCGAAAAAAAACATAAAGTGCCATAAGGCGTGCGTTTTTCTTGGCAACCAGTGGGGGTTATATCCAATTATATACCACAACTGCGTGAGTGACATGAAAAAAACATGGTTATGTCAACAATAAGCCCCAAAAAAGATGGTGAAACCATATGAAACCACATTGAAGCCTCATTCCGGACTGTTAACCGCTCGATGATACACCCCTCAACTTCATATCCCTAAGATCCTTCCCCTGCAGGACCACGGCAGCGGACACGGTCACGAGTGCGGCCCGGATGCCCCAGGAGCAGTGGTTGCGATCTAGCCCTGTTGGCTGATGAGTGTAGAGAGTTACACTAATTACCCAATATGATATAATGTATATACAGATATATATATATATACATAAATATATATATATATAGATGTATGTATATATATATATATATGTATATATATATATACGTATATATATATATATATGTATAATTATATATTGGGGATAAATCATGGATTCTCCTAATCCATGCATCATTGGAATTGCTATCAACCAACCAGTATTACGTGGAATGACAGAGTTTTGAACACTCCTTGCCGGTGATGAGGGTTAGTGGGTTGCTTCCCCCCAGTTACAGTAGAGGCTTATGGGTAAATAGGCTTAGTCCAGTTGTAACCGGGGTGATTTACCCTCTGGTAATTTAACATAGCTATTGAAAATGACCATTTATAGTGGATTTCCCCATTGAAAATGGTGATTTTCCATAGTTATGTTAGTTTACCAGAGGGTACCCACTTACGAAGTGGGTGAACCGGATAGTGAACTTCAAATGTCAGGATTTACGGATTTACGTATGGCGCACGATTGCAGTCGCGCCCTTATCGAACCTGTCGTGAAACACTCATAAAATGGTGTGTTTTCCAACAAATAACGTGAATGTCAGGGATAGACTTGTTTGAATTTTGTCTCATTTTGTTTGCGTAATGTCTGCCTCTGATTTATAAATAGGCCCCCCCCTGAATTACCTCAAATAAAGTTAAGGCCACCATCAAACTTGTTTGTATGTATTGGTTTTCAATTACCACAATTTAAAACGAATACATAAAATGCAATTTCCAAAAAACAACAGGAATCCAACAATTGTTTTAGTATTGGTTTAGTATTCATGTCATGGATTTAGTATTCATGTCATGGATTTAGTACTGATTTAGTATTCATGTCATGGATTTAGTATTGATTTAGTATTCATGTCATGGATTTAGTACTGATTTAGTATTCATGTCATGGATTTAGTATTCATGTCATGGATTTAGTACTGATTTAGTATTCATGTCATGGATTTAGTATTGATCTAGCATTCATTTCATGGATTTAGTATTGATTTAGTATTGATTTAGTATTCATTTCTTGATCAGCGGGAGGGGGAAGCTCAGTAGCTTTATTCAGGGTCAAACTCTAATTGGTGCTAAGGCACCTCAT
>Ga0126342_10018526_pt1 | contig 11925 bp, 6 predicted proteins | sample Cyp1metagenome_FD_92528 | JGI IMG/M metagenome (GOLD analysis project Ga0126342, IMG submission 92528) | Coral microbial communities from Lord Howe Island, Old Settlement Bay, Australia - Cyphastrea 1 metagenome | ecosystem: Host-associated > Invertebrates > Cnidaria > Coral ... | reverse complement strand
TCCGCATATATAAATATCGTTACCGTATATTAACTATATTCATTATGGCATTATAGAATTACTATACCATTAACTATCCCAGTATATTGGATATACCATTTAACCATTATAGTTAACTATTCCATTGTGGTCATATACCATTATATATATATACCAGCACCATGGATCCTAATTATGGCTATTGGGCTATTAGGTCAATCCCATCTGGTCGGAATCCGAAAAAAACATCTCTAAAATCCTGATGGATTGATGCTCATCTTACTGCTAAGTAAAGGAGGGAATGGATGGCTTGGGTTGCTGGGGGTTGCTGGGGGTTGCTGGGAATCTATATTCTTCATAGTTATTATGGGAATCATTCCCTATCTAGTGTACGTTTAGCCTACGTTTAGCACCAGTCATAGTATATGGAAAATCTAGTTTTTACTGGTGCTAAACGTAGGGAACACATTAACCTAGAAATACATTAAAAACTCTGATTCTAGTTTTGATTCCCTCAAAATGTTTGATTCTGGCTGGTTACCCTCTGGTAAACATACAAAAAACTATGGAACATCACCATGTTTCATGGGAAATTTCACTATTTCTATGGCCATTTTCAATAGCTATGTAACAAATTACCAGAGGGTATACATTCCAATATCTGTGCTAATATCGCATTAAATGCCTAGTTTTGTCATTGTCAAGCCACAAATTTGGTGATGGTTTTGCACTAATCCAACAGATTCCCTCGGGATGGGGCCACTAGTCGATAGCGTGAAAGGTTGAGATATAAGTGGCTGAATTCTATGTTTATCATCTGGTTATTTAACACTTCGCCATGGAAAATCACCATGCTATTAATAGGTAAACCATCTATTTCTATGGGCTATCTATACCATGGCTATGTTAGTCATAACCAGAGGGTAACTATGGTTTATGGTAGATATAACGAGCTAGTTCATGGGGTTTATAAACCAACATTCACATCACTGGGGGGGCACCATCCTGCACACATTCCCAGTGGTTAATCTGATCCAACATCATCGTACTGTGGATGGGCCAGCGAAGTCCAGCCAGCCACCAAAAGGATGGTTGAAACCCTTTTTTCAGTCGTCATACATGGATCAACTGCTGCAGGCTTTCGCTGGCCCATCCACAGTATCATTTACCCTCTGCCTGGTAAACATACAAAAAACGAACTGGAAAGATTCACCATGTTTCATGGGAAAATCAACTATTTCTATGGCCATTTTCAATAGCTTTTTGTATGTTTACCAGAGGGTAATTTCTGATCATAGTTGGTTGATGTTGGTGATATATCCCAGTATCTCCGCCCTGTCATATCCCATGCTGTTGTCTCCTGACATTTTTTTCCGCGTCTAGGAGGGATATGTTTTCTCACTCCACATGTCACTAGCCTCTAGTAAAAATGCCAGATGTTGAACAAAACATTGATATATCATATCTTGTGAAACTAATAAGGTTTGTTACTTCTACCAGGAGGTCCAATATACAGAAGGCTCACTAAGTAATCCTAGCCTCTAGTGACTCTAGTAGATCATCCAATTTCTTATATCGGTTATATCCATTAAATATCCATTAAATATCTGTTAAATATCATATTCCATTAAATAATGATCCATATATCCATTTAACAATGATCCATTATATAAATATCCATTAAATAATCATCATTGAATACCCTCTGGTAAACTAACATAACTATGGAAAATCACCATTTTTAATGGGAAAACTCACTATAGATGGCCATTTTCAATAGCTATGTTAGTTTACCAGAGGGTATCCATGAAATATCCATTCCATGTGCCCATCATTAAATACCCATCACAAAAAGGGTCTCTCGCCTCCACACTTTTTTCCATCTCCTCGTCCTGCCCCTGAGAATGTCCGTTGGATGGGGCCCCGGGGCGTTGGCGAAGGTGGTGAAGATTGTTGCCCCAAAGGTCACGTAAAAAAGGGTTGACCTATGGGAAATAGTTCACGAAGTAGTTACTATGGGTATTCTAAATCATAAATCAAGAAACATTTCACTTGGGAGAACCATCCTGTGGTTTTTTTTCATTGTGATTTAACCAACGATTTCATGCGATTTAGATGGGATTTAATAGCGATTTTTTGCTATGAGATGCAGCCCCAAGTAGTGGTGATTTTTTGCCTACCCTCTGGTAATGACTAACATAGCTATTGAAAACGGCCATAGAAATAGTGGATTTTCCCATTATAGTACCATTATAATCACATTATAGTAATCCCACTATTGACATATACCCTCTGGTAATTTAGCTATTGAAAATGGCCATAGAAATAGTGGATTTACCCATTGAAAATGGTGATTTTCCAGTTCGCTTTTTGTTGGTTTACCAGAGGGTAAGTGGGAATGGTTCTATTATGGTTGTCCCATCATGTACCATTTATCCCAGGATTTCCCCATGATTTCCGATGTTGGTGCATACGGGTGTCTCTGAAAATCATGGCAAAACTCCCTTTCAAACCCATGGTTCTCTCCACCATAAATCCATGATGGCCTAGTTGTAACCAAGCCAACCTAATTCACAGGACCTTTTCCGCACAAAACATTTTTCTAGCATGGCATGATCTCCTAAAACCATTATGACAAAAAAGACTGATGATGATGACACATATATATATATATATTTACACAGTACTGTATATATACATATATATATATACAGTATATATGTATATATGTATACTGTATATACATATATATATATATATACAGTATATATGTATATTAATACATACACATTTGACAAGTAAATTCACTGCTTAAACTGACATAGACAGGGCGCATCTGAGTTCCAAGGATTGTTTGGCTCTTGTCCAGGATGAGTTTTTTTTTAATCACTAAGCCGTAAGCCATGATTGAGACCGGGAGACTCCTTTCCCGAAACTTTGGGGCTATTCCAGCATCTCATATACTGTTGTCCACTTGGGAGTGGGGTACATCCAGCTTTGCATCCCATCCATACAATGTGAGGCTCCCAAGCTAGCTAAGTTGGTTTATAACTCCAATAACTATGGTTTATGGTACTTATAACTTATAACTATAGTTACTGGGGCTTATAAACCAACTTATAACTCGGGGGGCCACATTGTATGTTGTTTTTCCAATGGTCAAGTTACTGAGCTTTGAAGATCATCCAAGGCATGCGGAATCATCTCGTCGAATTATAGACATATAAAGCCTCAATCTATGCGAAATACATGATCCCCATGTCTCAATAGTATAAATAATAAATACAGTCATCCTGGAGAAAGAATATGGAATTCTAGAAGAAAGTCTTCAGTAGAAAATGGTAAGATATCTTTGAAAATCCCATATTCATCCATATTCTATCTACTTCAGGATGATTATACCGGTGAATGATCAACCTGCCATCGGCGTGGCTCGTCCTTCTTGCGATCTTTGTGCTGGCTCGCAATGCCTCGCAGCAGCACCACCTGCGGACCCAGGTGGCCCAAGAAAGATCAAAGAAGTTGGTGATTTCAGCATCAAACATACACTGGTTGGTGGTATACCTACCCCTCTGAAAAATGATGGAGTTCGTCAGTTGGGATCATGAAATTCCCAACTGTTTCTGGAAAGTCATAAAACTAATGTTCCAGTCACCACCAACCAGATACGTTTTATTCTACAGGAGTTTAGACATTGGCTATGCCTCAAAAGCCGGATAGCCATGGACCCGCCATGGACCCTGGTCTTTTTTGGTCATCTTGAGTACCCTCTGGTTATTTAACATAGCCCTGGAAGCCATGGCCCATGAAAATAGATGATTTTCCCAGCGAACTAAACCTCCATTTATGGTTGGGATTTTCCATGGCTATGTTAGTCATAACCAGATGGTATCTGTGATGGCAGTTTTGAGTCCTTCCCATGACAATGGAGTGGTTGGTTGTACCAAGGGAATACTGAATACCCGGCCTGGTAAACGTTTACAAAAAACGAACTGGAAAGATTCGCCATGCTATGTAGCTGGGTAAATCCACTATTTCGACCCATTTTCAATAGCTTTTTGTATGCTTACCAGAGGGTAATGTGTTTGAAACCCATGTTCTCATCGTTTATATATATATATATGTATGATGATGATGAAGTTCACTGGTTGGCAACTGGCATCACTTCCGATACATCTAAGCGTAATCGCCTAGGTGCCTAATGTCCCATGTTCAGAGATACTAGATATACTAGCGTTTTCTAATAATATCTAATATCCATATCATAGCCATACCTAGCTACCCCTAAAAAAATACGTGTCATATCACAGGAGGTGTCCTAAACATTTGAGGTTTACCGGACAAATCATCCAGTGGTCATGGATGACTGGTGACGACTGGAGATCCCCCTGACTTACCCGGCCTGGTAAACGGGCTAACATAACTATGGAAAATCACCATTTTTAATGGGAAAATCCACTATTTCAATGGCCATTTTATGCCGTTTTCAATAGCTATGTTCGTTTACCAGAGGGTAAGAAACCTCGAAACCTCGTAATCCCAGTGGCAGCTGAAAGATATCTGTTCTGCTTCAGGTGCGTCACATCACATAGAACCTGGGCAAACGTTGATGTGGCCCAAAAAAAACGGAAAAAACAGGGGAACAATTGCAATGTTTCACCGCCAAAAATAGGGATTTCGTGGCATTTTCATGGGGGTGGTATTAGTGGGATATATCACTCATATAACCAACGGAACATGGATCAACTTTCAAACGTCCATATGGCCGAAACTCTAAACGTAAAGGAGCTCCAACTGGTTCCCTCCGTTCACCACTTTGCCAAAATCTGGCCAAGATATGCCATGCTTCCAGGGATATTGACCTAAGACCAATGATACTGGGGGTGAATCCCCACGGGATGTTTGTTTTGACCAAAAAACCCTCGATGTAAATCCTGAGCTCGTCACCAGCTTAGCTCAACTGGCACCTTCGATCGAAAATAGGCTTCCCAACTGATCCACAAAAATCAACTCTATCTCTAAACGCCCTACTTTTTGTAGAATTCATGGATCAGATTTACCTCAAAAAAAAAACAACTAAAAAGCCGAGATATTTTTCCCATCGAAACTTAAGGTGACATCTCCATGGTCAAAATGACCAGTAACTTGCTGCTAAATCCCACCATAAAATCACCACCTCTGTTCGTCAGTTGGGAAGGATTATCCCAGATATCAATGGGAAAATAACATTCATGTTTGAAACCACCAACCAGTAGTAGTCAAAATTGCCTTCTTATGGCTAAATATGGCTAAATCCTATAGGTTTTTTGGGGGACGACCGTGGTCGTGCTGCTGCCAGCGGCCAGGTGCTGCCAGCAACGTTTTTGCTTTCAAAGAGTTCCGTGACAATCTCCTCCTCGACGAAGGTTTCGTGATTCTGCTTGTCACCTCGCTGAGACTGACGTCGTGGATCTGAACCCTCCGAATAGAGCTGGGAGTTGGGAGTGCATTGGATGTATCCCACTATATAATACTATATATATATATATATGTTGTATATACATATGCATATATACATACATATTATATATATATATGTATATGTATATATACATAATATATATATATATATACAGAATATCACATAAATATGATAAATGATATATGTATATGATATATGCAAGGAGCCGATGAGTATCAATGATTGGAATATGTTTCGAGAGGGTCCATCTAAGTGTTGAACACCATACTGATTCTTTCTGCTGGACACGAGGAATGCTCATCCAATGGATTTGATGCTCATCATCCATCTTGAAAAATCATGATACCCTCTGGTAAACGTTTACATAACTATGGAAAATCACTGTTTTTAATGGGTAAATCCACTATAAATGGCCATTTTATGCCATTTTCAATAGCTATGTTTGTTTACCAGAGGGTAAATCCTCTAAATTAAATTTAAGCTTACCTAAGTACAATCCATCAATTCACCAGCATACTTGGTGGTTTTCACGACAGCCACGAATCCACGGTATATAGGTGTAATATGCCTGGTTCGTCCAGTGGGATTTCTGTAAGGTTTTCATCCACACTAAAAAAACTGGGGTTGGAACTAACCTACTTACGATTCGTGAGTTGAATCACCAAGTAGTAAAACAATGTGAATATTAGTTACTATTCGATGTTTACTGCTAGTAGTAAACACGTTAGTACTAATGAATACTATAGTTACTATTCAATGTGAATCATTGGTATAATCAATATTCAGGATAGTATCAACCATAATATTATCCTCTGGTTATGTCAAAATAGCTATTGAAAATGACCATTTATAGTGAGTTTTCCCATTAAGAATGGTGATTTTCCATAGCTATGTTAGTTTACCAGAGGGTATAACTAACAATTTTAGGGATTTGATATATCCAATTTATACTTGGTGGTTCATCCCACTTAGTAAGCAGGCTAGTTCACCCCAGTTGTAAGTATATTAACCCTGCTTATCCCACTGGATGAACCAGGGATATTTCACCTACTTACTAAGTGGGATGAACCACCAAGTACAATATGTATGTATGTATATATATATATATATGTATGATTATATATGCACTGTATACATATAATACTATAGTATAGACCCCATGTTTGGTGCATATAATATGTTATAGTACATATCTGGTTGGTGGTTTTATCATCTTGAAAAGTATGAAAGTCAATGGGAAGGGTTATCCCATATATTATGGAAAAATAAAACTCATGTTTGAAACCACCAACCAGATGTTATAGTACATGTATATATGTGGTCTATATATAATGTACATATACCCTCTGGTAAACGTTTACATAGCTATGGAAAATCACCATCTTTACTAGGTAAATCAACGAACTAAAGGTGCCATGTTCAATAGCTACAATGTGAGGCCCCCCAGTTATAAGTTGGTTTAGATTCGCCCCAGTAACTAATTATAGTTATTTGCGTACCATAAACCATAGTTATTGGAGTTATGTTCACCAACTTAGCTATCGAACCGGGGCCAACCCCATTGTATCTGGGTAAATTATAATATTTCACTAACCTGAATCTTGCGGCCATAAAAGGGGATGATTTCCCTCTATCTAAACCATGATTTCCAGTGAGGGAGATCAGTGAGGTCGTGATCAAATTTACCCAGATCTATAGATGATTTATCAATGATTTACCTATTAGTCAGAGGGTATCCCATGAAATTCCCATTGAAATAGCAAACTATGGCCCAGCAAAATATGGCCTTATATGGTACCTCCATTTTAGGATCCTGAAATTCCCATGTTCAATAGCAAACTGTCACAAATTGCCAGGCCGGGTATCACTCGCCATCTCCAAGCTCCGCCGAGCTGCGTGCTCGCACCGGGGCCAACGAGACGATCGGATATCGATAGTGCTGAGTCGGGACCTGGACCCGGCAGAAACCGGCGCGGCCGGGGCCGGGTGTCACCTGCCGGCGAAACCATGACATAAATCATCAACCATGGAGATTTATGCAGATTGAACCGAAAATGATGGATTATATTTGAGATATATCTTTTTAGAAATCCGAATCAACATTTCAACAAAGTCAAATGATAAAAAAGGGATGATCATCTCTGAAAACATGAACTCTTATCTGGCTATTTTCAATGTTAGGGGGCAAAACGGGAGTTGAAACCCAGGACTATGGCAGGACGTAGACATAGATATCTTAAGGATCAACCCGAGGAATCTGGTCGGAGATTGCATTCCACAGATTGTTGGCTCAGAAAAGAACCATTACCCTCTGGTAAACTAACATATACAATGGGATATCTATAGGGATATATATAGGAAAACCAGCCCCATGTAGGGATATGTAGGGATAGTATATATCAATGGGATACCCTCTGTTAAACTGGCTGTTTGCTATGGATAATCACCATCTTTATCATCTTTCATAGGTAAATCAACGAACTAAAGGTGCCATGTTCAATAGCTATGTAACAAATTGCCAGAGGGTAATATCATTAATCAACCAACCAAACAAAAAGATTCTAACAATTATGTCCAGCAATTGAACATAACTACGGAAAATGGATGAACATGGCCCATTTGTAGATGATTTACCTAGTATGAATGGTGATTTGTTACATTTCTCGATCTGTTGAAACGGGGATCAACGGGGGTCCCACCGACCTTTCCCCGTTGAAACACCGTTGTTTCACTCGAAGATACGATGTTGGTCACGATCTCAACCAGGGTGGACGACAGCCTGGATCGGAGGTACCTACGATATATAATATAAGGCGTATGTTTTAGGGCTATGTAAGGGAATATGCCCCCGAAATATGGCTGAAAATATGGTACAGTACCTCTATTTTAGGGTCCTGAAATTCCCATTGATCTAATTCTCTACCAGTAATGTACTAGTAATTAACAAAACACTAAATATTTGATCCAAAAAATATCATAGTAATACGTATATATATATATATAATCACTAGCTTTGAGTCACAGTAATATACGTGTAATACTCTAGTAATATCGTCACTGGTAATTACGAAGTATTTATAATAGTGCTGAGTGTAGTAATATCACAATATGATCAACTATAGTACCAGCAATTTCAGTCATATAATATAATTAGTACCCTCTGGTAATTTAACATAGCTATTGAAAATGGCTATTTATAGTGAGTTTTCCCATTAAAAATGGTGATTTTCCATAGTTATGTTAGTTTACCAGAGGGTAATTAGTAGTTGGATCATAAAGGACGAATCACCAAAATTGCATCAAACTGCAATAAAGGATGGCCATTCAAGTACAAGAACACTATACCCTCTGGTGAACGTTTACAGTTCGCGACGTTCGCAAAATCACCTTGTGTCAGAACGGTCGATCAACTATCAAAAACGGCCATGTTCAATAGCTACCCTCTGGTAAGCTAACATAGCTATGGAAAATGGCCATTTATAGTGGATTTTCCCATTAAAAATGGTGATTTTCCATAGTTATGTTAGTTCACCAGAGGGTAATTAGTAGTTGGATCATAAAGGACGAATCACCAAAATTGCATCAAACTGCAATAAAGGATGGCCATTCAAGTACTATACACTATACCCTCTGGTGAACGTTTACACTTCGCGACGTTCGCAAAATCACCTTGTGTCAGAATGGCAGATCAACTATCAAAAACAGCCATGTTCAATAGCTATGTTTAAAATTACCCTCTGGTAATTTAACATAACTATTGAAAATTACCATTTTTAATGGGAAAACTCACTATAAATGGCCATTTTCAATAGCTATGTTAAATTACCAGAGGGTACAGGAGGCTAGCAGTCATTTTAATGACCAATGAGACAGATTTTTTGTGGATGGTTGCGACATCCTGCACCAGTTGAAAACGGTGGTAAACATCCCATTATTCATAGCTGGTTGGGGATTTCAACCAACCCCTCTGAAAAATGGAGCTCGGAAATGTTGGGATGATTATTCCATTCCCAACTGTGAAACTGGAAAGTCTAATCAATTTCCATGGTTCCAGTCACCACCAACCAGTTATGATATACCATTTATAATGGTTATATATATATCCCTATTAAATTCCATTAAGTCCCTATGGAAAGTCATAAAAATGTTCCAGTCACCACCAACCATTTATAGGGTTTCAACCATCCGCTTGGTGCTTTCGGCCCCCCAAATTGATCAAAAGATAGGAAATTTGGAAACAAACCATATTAGGTCAATCGTTGCTAGTCCACAAAAAAAATGGTCATATACCCTCTGGTAATTTAACATAGCTATTGAAAATGGCCATTTATAGTGGATTTACCCACTGAAAATTGTGATTTTCCATAGTTATGTTAGTTTACCAGAGGGTATACTTTTGCTGTTGACTTTCTGAAAATCTGTCCATGTATACTTATAGCAAAAAACGAAAGGATTGTCGACTGTAAGGGTTTCTTAATATGCAGGTACCCCCAGTTCTCATCCATTTTAGATTGGGATTTTCCATGAAACCATCCAACCATCCAGCTATTGGGGCTACCCCCATGACTTAGGAAACCTCCATACATTTCAACGACCCAGTCGCTTTTCCGAAACCGTCGTCGGCCTATTTAAATGAACCAGCTCGGGGCTGCAATCGATTAGCAAACATCAGACTTCAGCATGGTTAGCCTCCGGTAAACATAATGTCTGGACATCCATTGATTAGGACCCCAGACCTGAAATCTGGGATTTTCAGAAGGATTTTCCATAGCTACGTTGTTTGCTGGAGGGTAGAGGTTACAATTCGAGGGGTTCCATAAATGGGGATAATACCCCAAAATGGGTTTATACTGGAAAATATTATTTGCCCTCTGGTAAACTAACATAACTATGGGAAATCACCATTTTTAATGGGAAAACTCACTATAAATGGCCATTTTCAATAGCTATGTTTACCAGATGGTAAAACAATTTAAGACGGATGTTTTGGGGGTACCCCCATGACTTCGGAAACCTTCGACGAAAAACATCTCTCCGTTGGCCCAGGAACATGGTCTTGTGCAAGAATCCCAAGTTCTGTAGCTCGAGATCTCCATGATTGCAAAGTTATTTGACGAATAACATTCAAAAGAATGAGGGAACAGAAAAAGCACATCAAACGACAAACAAACGTGATGAAGATGTAAAAAAAGAAAAAAACAATTATCCCCAGCTTATAATCACCATTTCATGGCCAATCTTAGATACTCTTAGATACACAACAAATTAAATTCTCAGCTGGTTAATAGATATTCCATAAGATTGATACCAAAAGACTCAGGTTTAACTACTAAGACTGACCTAGAAATTAATCTCCATGATCATCTCACCATTATATAATCAGATTATCACCATCATTAATCACCATATTTCATAAGATACCATAAGATACCCATATTGATCATCACCTAGAAATTCATCTCACTCAGGTGGAAAAAACTCACCGAGTCACTGAGTCTCGAAGCGCAAGGAGGTCGTGCAGCTGGAGATGCATTGCGCGATCAAGCGATTCACGTGGTCGAAGGTGGGCTGTTTGATATTCCTGGAAAGTCATGGGGAAATCTGTTGATATTTCTGTTTGAGATGCCTTGGGACAAAGACGGAAAACTCATGGGGAAAGCATGAGGATATCGCTGAGACTTCATTCTGCAGACATTGATGGGGATTAACGGGATTTCTGTGGATTTCTGTTGATATTTATATGGGGAGTAAAGGGAATCTTCCTTGAAGCTTTGGGTGATTTCAATGGGGAAAACTCAGGGGAAAACTCTGGAGAAATCATGAAGACACCGATTCTATTCGATATGATTTTTGATCTTTCGAAAGATTTTGGATGGTGATAAAAAACAATGAACAATGATTGACAATGGCGACTGGGAATTTATATGGATTTATGGCTTAAATTTATGGATTTTATGGGGATCACGAACCAGTGGGATCCTTACCTCTGACTCACCATCACCAATCTCTGGGATCCTCCCAGAGATTGGGGCTACCGATTTTACCCCAGACTTCAGACTCGCTGATGTGGTGAAATACCCTCTGGTGAACTAACATAGCAATGGAAAATCACCATTTTTAATGGGAAAATCCACTATTTCAATGGCCATTTTCAATTGCTATGTTAGTTCACCAGAGGGTATCATGTATCATTTGTTATGTCACGAAAAATGTCCCTTAAGAAGCAAAAATCGAATCTTAGATACTGTCAAGTATCCCATTGTTACAATGTGGATAGATTGTATACAATGATTCTTGGAAATCCCGTAAAAACGAAAATTACTTTACTTCGTGTGATCCCCACCATGACATTTATACATTTTCTTACTGGCAAATCTTCTGGCATTCTATCTGACATATCTTCTGGCATTCTATCTGACATATCTTCTGGCATATATTCTGACATATCTTCTGGCATATCTTCTGGCATATCTTCTGGCATATCT
>Ga0126342_10018525_pt1 | contig 11926 bp, 13 predicted proteins | sample Cyp1metagenome_FD_92528 | JGI IMG/M metagenome (GOLD analysis project Ga0126342, IMG submission 92528) | Coral microbial communities from Lord Howe Island, Old Settlement Bay, Australia - Cyphastrea 1 metagenome | ecosystem: Host-associated > Invertebrates > Cnidaria > Coral ... | reverse complement strand
TATTTAGGCTTTGAGGTAGGGGATGGTGCGTTGTGCAGGAAGATGATACTAGCAAGGCTGGAGGGGGGGGGTGGTGCAGCCACTTCTAGCTTGAGCGGGCTTGGAGCAAGGGTTGGGGGGGGGAGGTGCACCTCTCCCTAGCTTGAATGAAAATGAACGCCAAATGGAGAACTCTCTTATTCCCATATTCCAGTAATCAGAGTAATCCCATCCCGGCCCATCCCCCAACCTTAAACACCCCCTAAATGGTCCCAAATAAGTGTGAATCCCCTACTAAACCATGGTTCCTGGGATGTGTTTAATATTAGGGGGAAAGGATTATATTATGATATTTATTCCTTTGAGTTTGGGCAATGATGCAGGCAGAGGCCATTGCGTTGTGCCGTTTCTACGGCTTCACCCTCAGTTCAATGATGAGGTCGAACCCACTCTTGGGTGGCAGTGGATCTGCAATATGTTGCGGTAGACGATGGCATAGCTCAGGAAAATCTCCTGAAGAGATGACGGAGCGTGCTTCTTGATATTTGTCACAGTATGATGACGTGATGACAGAATGACATGATGACATGACATGACGATGCCTTCAAAGATCTGGGCAGGACACCTTCAAGCTGTTCAAGTCCAAGAATTCTCCACGTGAGGCACCCGAGGCAGTGCCGAAATTGGGCAAACTCCTGCCACCAGGTGTCGGCCTAAGCGTGTTTTCCGTCAAGAGTCAGCCTCTAATATGCATTTGCTCATGATGATGGAAAGGTGTTAAATTGGCACGGTGTTCTTACTTCAGACACTGTGCCGGCTTTATCCAAAGCTGCCCTGCAGTTTTCCATCGCCCGGAACAGACCTTCTTCCCACATGCCCCCACCTTGGTGGGTGCAAGTGGCATCAGTCTTAGTTCCGATAGATTCAGTCGGGACTTTCCACACTTGAACTTGAAACGGAAATCGGGGAATTCGTGAAATACTTCGTGCATCTTAAGGTTTGGGACAAGGTCCCGGCAACTACTGTCATCAAGAAATTGGTGGGACAGCGGAACGACGAGTGCCTGGTTCCCAAGTCCTAATGCATGGACCTCTTGCGTGTTCGAGTGCTGTGGGGCCAAGGTTTGATGATGATGTTTGTTCGATGCCTCCATCCAGGGGCTCTCAGGCTGGGAAGGCTTATGGTTTTCTTATTGGTGCATCGTGCAAATCTCAGCCATTCTCGGCCACCTACTAGGCAACTGTCAGATCGAAGCAAAGCAATGGCCACTTGTCTTGCAACTGCGCTGTGCAATGAGTGATTCAGAACTTGTCATGATCATTGTGCAATGATTCTCATTCCATGAAATGGACTTTCTGGTTGCCAAGGATTCGCTCGAGCTGAGTCAGTCCCCTCCTTTGGTTCAGTACTTTCGAAATTCCAAATCTGACTTGAATTTGGTTCTGTATATACATAAATATAATATGCAATGCAGATGTAAACTCTGTCACTCGACCGAATGCTGAAGGCTGGTGACATTCGATTGTCACGTGGCTCCTCAAGAAGCCGGCTTTCGTCATCGCAAGAGACCTGGAGTAGTGACATGATCCGCTGATGCCTACCGCTGGAGCCAGCTGAAGGTCTGCCCTGTTGCGACAAGAGATTCAAAAAGCGGTGATGTGCTCAATGGCAGAAATGCAACTCCTGTGGATTTGAGGATATTTGTGGAATTTTGTGGATTTTGACATATTTTGAGGTTTGAAGGGCCTTGCAATCCCAACCCGGAACCCACCTGAGGTACTGCGGGAAGTTTCCCGATTATCTACCCCTGAAGTAAGCAATCCTGACGCTGCTTGCCCTCTTTCTCAGCGAGCAATCGGTCACTCAGGGTCCTTGTGATGCTTAGGCAGCAGCACGTATTGTGCTTTTCCAGTTGCTGCATGGGGCAACAAAGACTTGCTTAGTTGCTCCAATTCCTGTCTTATGATCAAATCACAGTCTAGTTCGATTCCCGTAGATAGATGCTGAGATACTTAAAGTATCCAAGTATCTGCGTGATGCTTAAAGCACTGCAAAGCAGTGTTGCACCACTCTGGACAGCCACAGCAGAAAACAGCATTTGACCTTTACTAAGCTGTTGCATGGTACAACGTATGCTGTCAGGCAAGAACTGCAAGTCTGGTCACAGAACATATGATGACATACAGCTGGAACATGTTCATGGCATGTAAAAAAACTTACGCGATCAAATATTGCAGTTCTTTTCCGCGGATGGGTTTCTGGGTAGGATCTGAGCCGTCCAACCTTGGAGGCTGAAACTTTGACTGGTCTGAGGCTGAAAGACTTCCCCATGCAGGTGTGCCCGAAAATTCAATGGTTGATCATGTTTGAGCTTTTTGATGTGGGTCATGTGCTTCCAGCAGAATTTGGCTTCGAGCCCAGAGTACAGTTTAAATTTGCAAGGTCATGTTGTTTTTTTGAAAATCAGATTAGATGCACTGGACATAGGCCCCACAAGAGCCGTGTGGTCCAACAAGAGTCGTTTGTAGACGTGGCAATTTGAACTTCCGATTTCGGAACGGACTCTAAGATCCACTACACAGATGCACCAAAGATCATTCTATTTCGAAGATTTGCATTCACAGCGGTGAATGTTGAGTTGGCTTTGTGGTGCTGTTGCAAGCGCGGTGCTAATTTGTTATGCAGTGAGTCTCCCGGATGCAGGGAAAATTGATGAATATTGGCGACATTGGTGATTTTTTACACAGCATTTGTGGCATCAGGGACCTGCACCAACCAAGGCTGGATAATCTATTGGAAACGACGCAACAAGGGTGATGCAGAGTTCTACGGACCAGTGGATTGCTGGATTCAAATCCTGACGCGGTTTCCATTTTTGGCGCTTGGAAGCGGAATCGTTGTGCCTGCCGCACTTGGTTTTCACGGTCTGCAACAATGTGGATTCAATCCACCCATCAACATGGACTTCGCCAGCTACCTGGCTGTGGATCTTCAAATTCAATTCACTTATGATTGTGTGCAGGAGCCACATAGGGCCGAGTCAATTCGCCAGGATCGTTTCGATTTTACCTGATCATCATCATCATCATCATCATCATCATCATCATCATCGCCATCACCATTTGCAGTTCGCTAGTGTTTTGAACATTGCAAATTTGACAAAGCATGTTTCATAGCCAGTGTCGGTGTCGCTGCAGGAGACAATCAAAGGCGAAACATCAAAAAGGGGTAATCGTCGGCGACAAGTTTCCAAGTGGTCTGGGCAACTCGATCGCAGATTCAAAACATGTATGTATATCCGTTATTCGGGCCATCCGACCACGCAATGTTTCAGCAGTTTTTGTGGTGTATTGGGGTTTGGTGCATTTTCTTCAGGTGGCACTTTCCGCAGCTGAGTCATGCCAACGAGCTGGGCGGTCATGTTTCTAATACGAGCGCGAATACAGGTGCCTGTAACAAATTTGTGCGGGGTCAACCGCAATCTTGTCAAAATGTTTTGACTAAAACAACGGCTTCACTCCGCCGTTGAACAGTGTGAAATATCTGTACAAATGTTTGTTTTCTGGTTTAAATTGTGTTTTACCCTGCACTAGCGGATTCCTTCTCAAAACAGGGTCGCGAGCACAATTTCTTGTGTGGTGCGACAGCAGATTGACCGGTTTCCAAGCGAAACATCAATTAAGGTTCAACTGTTGGTAGGAAATAGATGACACTGACAAAAGATTCAAATGCAGACCATTCTTGGTAATTTGGCCCATCGCAGGTGATATGGATGGACGACGTCTCTCCCAGCAACAGTCAAAAGCCTGGCGGAGCTTGGAGGTTTTCTATGAGGCACTTGCAATCTTTTGGAAGGTTTTAGCTTGGCGTCTTGGACCCATGTTGCAAAAACTGCAGGCAGTTGACACTCAAGCCGGGATCTTTACAGAGAATGCCCTCACAGATGCTTTGGAGCACGTTTGGATTTTGGTGCAATGTTTGCAGTATTCTTGGACATGTTTTTCACCATGACCCAAAGAAAAGCAATCTCACAGGCGGCTGTTTACAGTATCTGGATACAGTATACCTTGTAGTTTTATGGTTTGAGGTTATTATCCAAAACCAAATTTGTATAAATATTAATTGTTATTCCAGGGTCTCAAAACAACTGAACTCAACATGTTTCGCGCGATTCATGGAGATTTTCCGCTTGGCAACAACAACTCCTAGATCGGCTTCTGACCGGCTTCCTTGCATGAGGTAGCGACAGTAGTGTGATTGTTACACACAGCGATCAAACCTTCCAGAAGCTCAGGACATTCTTCTCTTCGAGGAGCTTGTTCAGTCATTTAGAACCTACAATGAATACTGTCTAGTGGAAGATGGCCAATGCAAGGTGGCTCCGAAGCAGTGGTTGTTCTGTCTCAGTGGCAAAATCTTCAACTTTGATTCAATGAGTGAACTTCAGGGTCTGTATAGGGAGCACGGTCAAATCTTCCCTGACCTGTTGCAGGGTCCTGCCTCTCCAACCGCATTTTTCTTCGAAGCAAAGTGAGCAGCTTGAGTGAGAGTCTACTGCTTTGCAGAAACGAATCATAACAGGTCTACTGCTTTTCTTGTGTTTGTAAGGCCAGAGTCCCAAGATGAGTGGACTTTGAGGGACATCAATGCTACACTTGTGTTTGTAAGGCCAGAGTCCCAAGATGAGTGGACTTTGAGGGACATCAATGCTACATTGCGAGCTATGCTAAGGTTCGGTGTTCAGGGGTTCTGAAGCTTTGAAAAATCGAAATTCCATGAAATTCCCACAGTCAACACGAAGATGGTCAATGCTTTGGAGTACTCTGTCGCAGTCGCCTGTCATCTAGTGTTTCGCCAGGGAAGGCATCCTTGGGTTCACTGACAAAGACTTCAATGCGCTGAACCTCAAGAGTGGCTACACGAGAGCAACCTTCCGGGGTGGATGCCCCTTGAATGGCTATACATCGTGGAAAGACAGGCTCCCCCCACTCCACTGCATTTACTGCATTTTGCAATTATATTTTGATATTGTCACTGGATACCTCCATTCCTTGCAGCAGGTGGAGTGAACAGCTCTTCAAGCACGAAGAGTTCCTCAGACAGCTTTTTGAGCAGGTGCTTGCACTGTGCAGGGTGAGACTGATGCATATCGAACCATGTCGAACTACATTGCAGTATCGTGCGAATACCAGCGCTTCCGACATCCAAATTGAGTTCAAGCGTCCAAGCCTTTCTTGCAGGTTCTCAGCCGTGCCGATGAAATCGGCGGAAACAAGCTGCCATTTGACCATGTCGTCTTCACCTGGTATGAGCCATCACTGAAGGTATACGAAGCTTCTTGGCAAAGTTTGGAGAGCTACATACATGTCTGTGAATAAAGTGCTGTTGGCAATCTTTGCAAGGCATTCTTGCTGCCATTCTGTCTGCCTGCACAGGTGAACAAGTGGCTTTTTCATGATGCTGTTTGGTGTGCTGGAACCTTCGCAGCGGTAGCTTGCCTACACTCAGAGGAGGGAATTTTGCAATTTCAGGTCTCCTTGTGTAGTTGGCCCCCTTTGCTCAACACACAACAAGGTGATGATTTTGATGATTCTGAACATCCAGAGTGTCTTCCTGACAATCTTCGGCCTGCTTGGTGTGTTGCTAGCGTTCATTGCAACGTTCTTCTTTCACTACATTGTCATGGGATACACCGCATTGACAATTCTGGACTTCCTCTCCTTGTTTCTGATTGTTGGAATCGCAGCAGACGACATGCTTCTGGGCATACATTCAGATGATGTTGGAATATGTTGGACCTGGTTTGTGCAAAGATTCAAGCTTGGAATTTTAGTTTAACATTATTTTTGAGATGTGTCACATCTTCTACTGTGCCACCGAAGATAGTTTTCGCCGAGTTTCATTATGTGCCACACCTTCTACTTGGCACCTGCTATTCTTGGAGATCACAGTACACCTGAAGACTGCATGAAATGGGCCTACAAACAAGCTGGAGAGGCGATGCTGGCTGCGTCCTGAGCAAGGCTCTGGATCCACGGGATCCACAGGATCCACAGGATCCACAAAATATGGTCACATGGAGCATGGGAGCACTGGAGTCACATGGTCAGTTTCGGTTGACATGGAGACTCCTGGAGTCACATCGTCCTTCTTGGTTTTCGCTTTGAGGTCACAACTGCTACAACAGCGGGGTCCTTCTATGCCAATTGTGTCTCTGTCTTGATAGTGGTGAAGCAGTTCGGCTTCTTCATGGGTCCCACGGTTGCACTGGGCTTGGCGAGCATTTCTTGCGTTGACGAATTCTCGTTGGCATTGATGGAACCTGGATGGAACCAGTTTTTCTTACTTTGGAAGGTACTCTGGTGGTTTGGAACTACATCAATGTCATGGTGATTCTTCCTGCTGCGCTACTTGTGCTTGAGCAACTTGGAGTCTCAAACGCTCGATTGTTTGCTTGGAAAAAAACATAAGGCATCGATACAAAACAGCATGCTCTATTTTGCAAGCAAGTCTGGTTGGCATGTCCAACAAGGATGTAGTTGACGGCCTTCCGGCTTAGTGTAGGAGACATCACATTGACACCAGTTGTTTTGTAGAGAGCTATAACGCATGGCAACCAGAATCGCCTGCTGAGGTTGTACATTCGGCCATGCATCCAGTGTTGCTTCTTGTGTAGTCGCAAGAACTACTTTTCTGGAGGACCATGGTCAGTTGATGTCAATTGTGTCAAGATTTGAATGCCTAGCATTCGCCTAGAATTCGCCTCATTGGGACTCGAGACATCTCAAGATCTTTCACAAAGTGTTTGGGCTCCGCCTCTCACAGAACATGCAGACGTGCAGGACCCGAACGGCAAAGTGATCCAGACATCGAAGACATCAGGCTTGCTGTAATACCAGAGCTGGAAGACTCGGAAGACTCCAAACATCGAGGTTCTGTTGGTTCTGTTGGATGCCAAAAAGAAGATGGAGGTGCCCAGGTCGCATTTGTGGCATGTTGGATTTCAAATGGTTTCCGATTGTCTAGTTGGCAACTTGCTCTGTGTCACCGGGGGATTTTTGGCTTGTTCCGCATGTTGGTCTAATCTGGTCTAGAAGCAAGTACTGTTTTTAATTTACCTGTAATAGCTTTTTTTTTAAAAAAATAGACCTCTATTTCAACAGTTCCAGTACCAGTCATTAAACGTGATGTTTTCTTCTGCTGTTTGAGGTCGAGCATACCGCACCATGCGAAACTCCTGGCGCACAACCGTAACTTCCGCAGTCTCTGGCCAAGCAAGGCAAGGTCATTGTCCATTCAGCTTGATCAGATTGGAGTTCTGTGGGATTTTTACAATTGCTTCCACTGCTGGTTTTTATGTACTTGGCGATCAGCTTGTCATCAGTGATTTTGGCTCTTGGCTAGCAGGACTTCGGCAGTGAAGCGTTTATCCGCAATAGCAGACCGGGTTCAGTCTCAATTGGTGACGAACATGAGGCAGGTGCTTGAACTAGCAGTTGCGGTGATTGAAGACACCTGTTTTTTCACATAATGTATTGACTGTTGATCGGCTCAAAGGACCTTGGCTTCGAGGGCTACGTTTCAGGCCTGTGCTGTTAGATCAGTTAGAGTCACTTGCTCAGACAACTCAGACATGTTGTTTGCTACTGATGAGAAGTTGAGAGGTCGCCATCCATAGGGACCTAGACTTGGAGAAGCTTTCTGGCATCGAGCGCGCCATGCATGATCGCTTCTACCCATTGCTTTTGCATGGGCGTTCTTGCTGGCTGTTTCTGTCTGGAACCAAACTTGGCTGTACATACATGGAAACGTGTTTGGACAGCAATGGATGTCTTATTACAGTGCCAGGCTCTGCTTGTATCTGCATGTTTTCCAAGGTCCCTCGTGCTCAGCGTAGTGGGTGGGTGGCTAGCTGTCTCTGGCTTTACTTTGGCCAAAGGACTCCCTGTGTCGGAATGAGTACTGTGATTCCCGAGCCGGGTTTCCAAGAATGGAGCTACAAGCCTGAACAAAGCCATCTTCCGATTTTTTTCGTTCCCTGAATTTCTCTCTTCCAAAAACGTACTGTCACATATTCTCAAGGTCTTGTAGGGGCAAAAGAGCAAATTTGGTCGTAGATCTCGATGTTAGACATCGCACTGCACACTTGAAGTGGATGAATGAAGTTTTCTAGGTATGCAGATGTGCAGGTCAGCCATCCATGTCACTGAACAAAGTGAGGAGATTTGGAGATTTTTCCAGAGAGTGTCAATGTTGGCCGTTTGGAGCGGCTGCGTAAAGAGGCATTCTCCGGCTTTTCAGTGCTCTCAAAGCATGCTCGCCCAAAAGGAGAAAAACTTGAGGAAATAGTTTAAACTTTGAAGACTTCCACTGAATGCCGAAGAGATATGTTCGAAGTCTGTACAGCAGCCGCAGGTCTTCACGTCTGAGGACCTTATGGAGAGAGATGTGACTTCGACATCAGTTCCAACTGTCCGCGCCACGAACAGTCCAGTTGCTGGAAACATCAGTGTCCAATGCCCAGGCGTTGGTAGCATCTGAACACATTGGGGGGTTGCTGGGGCATAGACAATTTGTGGTGCTGTCTGAAAGGAATCAAGGCCGCTAAGCAGGGGATTTTCAGAATACGCATCCTTGCTAGAAGAATCTTCTTGATACGAGGTGATTGAAGTGCTTTGCCACATGCAATTTGGAAGCGAGAGTGCTGCAATTCCAGCGAAACGTGACCCAACCCGCATGCAGGTATAAACACCTCATGTTCTGGTCATGGTGTCTGCAATTTCGCCACCCGATCTTGCACTTGCAGCAGCCGGTACGTGGGGGCTGGCTGCTCTCTTGAAAGGACTGACATGGAAAAGCCGTGGCGTGTGAAGCATCCTTTAGTGCTCGCCCTTGCAGGAGGAATTCGACTTTCGCAATTCTTCCCCAACAACTTGAAATTCTGAAAGTTCTTGAAGATCCGAGTATGGCAGTTGTGGCAGTGGCCCTCCAGCATTGCTTGACAGATCCAGTTGTCATTTAATCATATGATCGATTTCAGACAGATTTCAAGGCCTGGTATTGAAAGTGAAGAGTCCAAAGCTGCATCGCACATTTTCGCTTGATTTTCACGAGCAAAATGCCAAGGAAGATGGCATCGCAGATGAACAAACAGTTTGGATAGCGAATGATGGGGACAGCTCCTCAGAATCTCCTGTCATACGAACGTTTGATTCGAGTTCCAGTAAAACCATGTGGCCCAGGTTCCAAGGTTTTGAGGCAACTGTGGCAAATGAAGTGTTGTGTTTGCTTTGTTTGCATCCCAAGCCACGAGGATGAATCAGCAACATGGCATGCAAGAGTCCTGCCTGAGAGCAATGAGTGGTTGAAATTGCGTATGACCACTGGCTCTATAGGCCGGCTGAGTTGGATGTGTGGATGACAAAATCTGCAGTGAAATCTTGGACCAAGATAGGAGTGTCAAGAATCCAGTTCCGGCTGGAGATAACTGGTGCAGTGCCTTATCGAGGTCCGAGAAACTTGGATGGAGATGCTCCAATGAGTTCCCAGTCGGCCCTCAGTTTCTGGGTGAATTTTGCTGGGAAATCTTCTGGCTGGACTGCCACTGCAGATATTTTGGTGTTGATTGGCAGCAAAAGTGAGACTTGGCAGTGCGCAGATGATGCATACAATGAAGATTGCCCATCAGATTGAAAGACAAAGAAGTTGGATCAAGCGGACACGATGGACTCATTTGTTTGGGTGATTGTGTCTTGCTTGAATCCCCAGAAATCCAGCTTGCTCTGTACACTTTTTCCATTGCGTCTTTGCTGGGCCAAGGAAATCAGCTTGAAGGCGATGAGTACTGAGTATCGGTTGATCCATGCTTTGTCGATTTTCTCTACATCAACATCCAACAGAAGGATTGAATCTCAACAGGTTGAGAAATCGTTTGCATTGTGATGTGAAATCTGAAGTTTTGCCCGCAGGTGGTTGCAGAAGTTCGCTCTCCACCTGCCGTATCCATCGCCATCAACCTCCCATGCCCGAACTGCTACATGACACCGCCGTTCAGCCTCTCTAGTGGCTATCCGAATCCCTCCTATGAGGTGCATGTTCCATACAGCGCTACAAATGTTTCTCTTCATTTGCAGCCCCTCTCCAGAGAACAGGCAGGCCTCCAACCTATTTGCGCGTCAAGATTTATCCACATATGTTTGCCATTTTTGGACATCGCCATCCAATTTTCGGCTGCACAGTTTTGATCCAAACCAAATTTTGTGCAGGCAGACGAAAGCATCAGTCAATGACATTTGTCAGACAGCTGTTTTCAGCTATGGGTATGTAAACCCTATGGGCTCTACAAGCCTTTTGCCAGGTATGGGTAGATGGAACGTTCTCTGTGAACGATACCATCGTACAGCAGCTGCCAGCCACTGGCGCGACGAATGTCTCGGTCCAAGTTGTAGATCGAACGGCCTCAGCAAACTATTCCCTGGAATTTCGCAGGCGGGGAGACAACATTTTTGTCAATAAAATCAAAATCAATAAACTGATGTGATTCATGACATCCAGGACACATGCAATCTGACAGCGTGGAATAAGATTCAGTGTGCGTGCAGCAGCCTTCGTATGTTTTTGTCTTGGCGGTGTCAGGGAAGAGCCTCAACCAGCTGCTGCCCTTCATTTGCACCGAGCAGTTGCGAAGGATCGTTCAATTGAGGCCCCTTCCTTCTGTGTTGGTGTATTGTACACTGTACAGGGCTCTTTTCGAACACTGTGAGTCAATACATAAATCATCACATTTTTCTGAAGCTAATTTGCCTTGTCTTCGTAGTTTCCAACCTTTGGAATTGCAGCGACTTGAAAGGTGACCTTTGCTCTGCCTGCCGAATTGCCATTCGATTTCGAAGGCGGGATGAATCACCGACGGATCAACAGCTCAACCCCTCCAGTGTTACTTGACAAAACAAATGTGAAGGTATCGCTGCATTTGCGAGCTCTACCGACGGCCTCCTTAGAGTAGATTTTGCTCCAAGACCTTGTGAACCAGCTACTCGCCTGCAAAGGTCCATTCACAATCATTCATAAACATTACATAGATCCATGCTTGCTTTTTACCTCAATCTCGATAGTGGCGATGAGGGCCTGTAGATTTTTCAGCTCTGGACCTTCCCAGTTGACAAGGCAAGCTGCTGGGATTGGAGTGTACTCAATGCCGTGGCTGGATCTTGCTGCTTGATGCGCTTAGTGAACTTGACCAATGGCATGGATTGGACCTTCCAGGCGCTGAATGGTGAGTTTGGCCATTTTTGCACAAGGGACAGAAACACACACACATGCATACACACACACCCACACCCACACACACACATGCTTGCACCCCTACAAACAAGGACCCAATTCTCATCATACTACCACTAGGCTTAAGTCGTATCAATCGACCTGAAGTCGTATCACACCTGCGTGCGCGCAGTGTTTCATATAGATTTTGATAGTTCTTTATTTGATGGGTTATTGATTTGAACACTTTTTCATCGCTGTGCGCAATGTTTTGTTGACATTATTCTATTTGACCCTACTAGCCCTAGCGTTAAGTCGTATCACCTCGTAGAAGTTGTATCGGGAGGCCATTTTTCCCTTGGAAAAAGTTCAAGTTTGGCATCACCACAACTTTTAGTAATTGGACGATTTCATTGTTTTGGGGCCGTGCGCCTAGAAAAAGTTCAATTTTTTTATTGCGTTGATTTATAAAACTGATATTATATTTCATTATTCTTTCAACGGGGCAAACGCTGGTTGCTGCTTTCTGCTTGCTTTCTGCTTGCTTTCTGCTTGCTTGCTGCTTGCTTGCTGCTCCTTGCTGCTGCTGCTGTTGCTGCTGCTGTTGCTGCTGCTGTTGCTGCTGCCTCCTGCTGCTGTTGCTGCTGCCTCCTGCTGCTGCTGCGGCTGCGGCTTCCTTCTGCTG
>Ga0126342_10018524_pt1 | contig 11926 bp, 7 predicted proteins | sample Cyp1metagenome_FD_92528 | JGI IMG/M metagenome (GOLD analysis project Ga0126342, IMG submission 92528) | Coral microbial communities from Lord Howe Island, Old Settlement Bay, Australia - Cyphastrea 1 metagenome | ecosystem: Host-associated > Invertebrates > Cnidaria > Coral ... | reverse complement strand
TTGCCTTCGTTGACAGCACAGCCCCAGTTCAAAAATGCCCGCCAGCAGCGTTTCGAATTTCTCATATGTTCGCATGGTTGCCCGTGCTTGTTGGTGGTGTAGTTCTCCAAGTTTTTAGCACTTGCCTTTTTTCAGAATAATCGGTTTTGATTTGAAGCATGCGCATCAACAACTTTTGCTAGTGGTAAGGGAAGCTCACTATGTGAAATTTAATTATCAATCGAAAACGAAAGTGTCACAGAGTTTGATCCGGTTCTACCCCAAACAGGAGAAACCCAAGGACAGAGGCAATCTCACACACCGAAGCCCAAACCACTCCCCAGCCCCGGGTTCCATGTACCCTGATTTTTACAACTGCAATACTGTTTCTGGTCTCATTTTTTAGGTTCGTTTCACTCGTTTTAACCCGAGCACAGAGCTCATCGGCAGAACCAGGGCAAAAGTCGTGCACTGGATAGAACGTGTTGAGATTGCACAGGAGAGTCTTCTTGTATTGAGCCGAGCTATTGATTTGACCGATTTATCGGACGAGACACGGCTGAAGTTTTGGCACCGCTTACCAACACAGCGTCAGCAGTATCAAGACCCTTCGTTAACAAACAAGTTCAGGCGACCTGAATGAACGCAACGTAAAGGTTTTGCCATGACGCTGTACACGTACTTGCAGGTGAAGAAGTTCCTCCTCATGCTGTTCTGTGTGTTCAAGACTGAAGTCGCTGATCCGAACATTGCGCATCGCCAAGGATCTTCCTTTCCACCATTGAAATCGAAACTGACGAAGGAGAGCAAAGTTTTTGAGTAGATGCGAATACAGGGGAGGAATAATTTACAGGTCTCGACACAGAAACCAAATTCTGGGGTCTAGGTGCTAAGAATACTTCTTGGATTGCCGATTATACAGCCGAGTGTTCAAGAAGACAATCCGAAGCGTTGTGGAAAGAAAGGCAAACAAGCACGACCTGGCTACCGTCAGTTATACATTTTGGACATCTAATCCCTTCCCCCTAATATGAATTAATAATTAATACCTCCACAGAAACCATGTTTATGGGGTGTTTAATATCAGGGTTATGGGATTAATCGAGCAATTGTTGTTGACATGTCCCTGTTGTACTGAGGGGATTTTTCTGTCCAACATTGATGAGAGATTTGCTGGTGTGGCCACTTGAGCTTTCAACTTCTTTGAAAATCCATCTGACCATAGATAATCATAGGTACATGTGCATATGTTTGCCATAAACCATGTTGTCATATGTTACAAACCCACTTGTAACCAACAGGAGCCTGGATTTTTGGTGGTTATATTGGGTCAAATCTATCTATGCCCCACATAATTTGATCGTTCAACTCATGGCCTGTTTGGATTGGGGTCCTAGTGTCGGCCAGGCAACATAGATAATGATTGCATCATATTTCAGAGACCGACTGCAATTCTAAAAACTCATATAACTCTAGATATAGATAAATATTTTGCTAGGTTTCCAGTTTTATTTTTTCTAGGGAAAAATTCTGGGTTTCCAGCTTTTCTACGTGGGAATGTCTGAAAATGATATAACATCAATATCACCCGAAAAAATGGATAAGACTGGGTCAATCTTGGATGGGTAGCTTAATCCTTTTCCCTTTTGGTACCAATGGGACTATCTACGTTCACCAGCTGAGAATTTATTTTTTTTGCGTATCTAAGATTGGCCATGAAGAATGGTTTCCCAATGGATTTGGGGATGCCCTATGTTCTGACATGGCTGCATGTTTTTCTCCTTCGTTGGTACCCCCTGGTAAACTAACATAGCTATGGAAAATGGCCCATTTATAGTGAATTTTCCCATGAAAAATGGTGATTTTCCATAGTTATGTTAGTTTACCAGAGGGTAAATCCTTTAAGTTGCCATTTTTCCACCTTCAGGCGAGGTCAAACGACCGGTAACTTGGAGAAGCGAGCGTTCGGGGCCCTGGAGGACCTTGGAGGACCCGAAGAAAGGAAGATGTCAATGGTCATTTCAGGAACCTAAATTGGAGGTACCTACCATATATAAGGCCTATGTAAGGGAATATCCCCACAAAATATGGCTTTACATGGTACAGTACCTCCATTTTAGGATCCTGAAATTACCATTGAAGATGTACTACAAAGTGAGGTCCCCTAGATAGCTTAAATTGACTTTTCGTTAATTGAAGGTATTAAAACCCATGGTGACTTGGGGACCCATATTTTAAGAACCCCATATTGTTGATGGTTACCCTCTGGTAAACTAACATAGCGAACTGGAAAATCCCAATCTTTAAAGGTAAATCAACTATAAATTACCATGGTCAATAGCTATGTTAGTTTACCTGAGGGTAGCTATATAAATTGACTTTTTATTTGAGACATATTTGCAGCTCAGTAGGGTTTATTGGGGATATAGCTATAGTTCATGGGGGTTATAAACGAACCAAGATGTAGGAATCAGGGAAAGACCTCCCGGGCCAAGCACTGTGATAGTTTAAGACTAAGATGGGTTATAGGTAGATGTATAGTAACCACAAAAACCATAGAAAAGGATTTCCGGATTGTTATAGATTACTATATTTGGATCTATTTGGAGGTTTCCTGAAAAAGGGGTACCCCTAAATCATCCATTTAAATGGGATTGTCCCATATAAACCATCCAGCTATTGCGGTACCCTCGTTTATAGAAACCTCTTATTTAGATCATACTTCCACGTTACCAACACTTCTATCTAGTTTCGGGTTGCTATACTGAGATGATTTGTGTCTGATGTGGTAGTTGCTGTCATTTGCCCGAGTTGTCAATCATGTAGGAAACCCCAGAACGAACACATGTTTTTGGGTGTCGTTTGTAAAATATCAAATGATAAGATTTGGTTTGTTTAAGCATGCTGCTTTTTTGATATTGATGAATAGTAGCTTGTTTCTCCTTCAATGGTTGGTTTGTGAAGTTTTCTTTCCTTCCTATACTTGTTTCAATTGGAATGCAGGGATGCAAGCTGGTTACTATCCCTAATTATATCGGAAATCAACATGATTTGGTCCACAACAATGCACCATTTCGGAGCATTTTTGATTGACCTCCAGCTTTGGGTGCCCAACTTGTGGCGCCTTGGAATCCGTATATACAATATCTGGGGCCACCGTGGCCACGAAATCGCGATTGGTTGGTGAACATCACTCCAATAACTATATATTATGATTTATGCTTCTTTTGACTATAGTTAACCAATGTTACTCAGGTTTATAAACCAACATACACCACTACGGGAATCGACATTGTAACCATTACCCTGCTGTATTGATGGCCACCTGTTTCTATGAGGTGGTGTTTCAGTTGGTTAGCTAAGTTGGTATACAACCAAAATTAATGTGGGATATTGTGGGATATATTTGTTGATATCTATACGTATATATATATATATACATACAGCTCATTGGGCTTATAAACCAACTTATAACATCTGAGGGCACCACATTGCAGTGCTTCGCCACAAGTATTTATCACTTAACAACTGGGCAATTTACACATCTCCAAGTCGAAGGGGTGTGATAATCTCCACATGTCTTTACTATGTCCTATAGGTTCTTCACCATTCTTAGGTGATATATCAATATAATTCCAGTTAACTCCAAATATAATATATATATATATATTCATTTCGACTGGTGTTTTACCTGACCCACACATCTCTAATGCACATGTTTTCCCATCATCCGATCTCTAGGTCCACCGCGTCAACGGCAAGTAGCAAGGTCAGGGTATGAGTTGTTGGTGGGGGATGCCGTGATTTTAGCGGGACTCTTTTCATAGGGAAACCGATGATGGATCAGCAGATGAGGAGGTACCCTTTTTTCATCCCGTATCTCTATAGAAAAAACCATGAATATTATCACTGGTTATTTCATGGGAATATCTACGATAATGAAATTTTCAATGCAGGGTATCTAAGATTTTCAATGAGAAAAACTTGAGTAATGTCAATCCCGGATTTTGCTAAACCCCAAACGGCTGTTGAATTGGGGGGTGCCATTTCAGTAGCCAAAAAAAAACATAGGGGGAACCACCACAATAAATCAACCAGGGTTTAGCAAAATCCGGGTTGACATTATCTTGGATATGATACTCAAATGAAGGGAAGTTCAAGATTTGTGTCGCAGATTTGGGAGTCTGCAGGACCCATATTTTCTTTTAAATCCACCATTTATGTAGGACAATATCTCTAGGACTTCACTGGCAATTCCTTGTATGCAAATACATATGAACATTGCGTACGAAACTTGGTTCCACGTTATAGTATAAGCCACAAAAAGATAGAACAGTATCTTCAGAAGGGTAGTTGGATTATTTGTCCTTTCTCTTTTCAGGTTTCCAACTTTTCGGCATTTTTGGGGGGTTTCCACGTTAGATCCTTTTGTCATCTATATAACAATGGCTGAACCCTCGCTGATCGAAAGCTACAATGTGCGGACCCAAAAAATGTGATGTTTGTTGGTTTATAAAACTCATCAATAGGATTGCTATAAGCACGGAGATAAGTACCATACACCATATATAGCAAAGTAAGGCACTTCAGAAGCTTCAGAGCGACATGGAAGCAACGCTTCCTGAGCTGTGCCAATCTCGACTGTGAGCGAGAAGTATCATCTCGCACAGCTTGGGAGATCAAGCTCAAGGAATCTGGTGTCACCTGCCAAGGATTCTGGCGCCGCCGCGGGGCCACATGGTTTGTCTTCAGCGGCACAAGGACGACATGGTCAACCTTCAGCTGATCCTGGAGTCCTGGAGCCGCCGGCGCTGTATCCACAAAACATGTGGTGCACGCAGAATTCCAGAGCCGAAGCCATGCTGGCAGCACAGTGCTTGGATGAGCGTGTGCCATGCGGCCCAGCTCTATGAGGCATGGGTGAAATCCCGCTTGAAGTATTACAGGCGAGTGGAACCTGTGGCGGCCGTGTTGCCCTGGGAGTGGATGCGGACCACACCCAGCGCATGAAGTTCTCGGTGCAGAACAAGATGGCGAACGATTCTCAAAGACAAGACATCCATGAATGGATACAACCATGGTAATAAGCTCAATAAGTTGCAAGGTAAGGCCCTTAAGGCCTATAAATGACGATGGTTATATATCTACTCTGGTTCATGTACGACCTCAGCTGACCCAAAGTTCATGGTTAGTGAGGGGTAACTATTCCAAAATAGCCGAAGTGATATAGTTTAGGAATTACCCCCCGGCCTCCGGTGTCATCAAACATGGCAACTGAAAATCTTCTACAACTCGAGGCTGAGTTCGCTGGGAATATCTTCGAACTACAGTAAATGGTGGATTTTCCAGCCAACCACGTTTGATGGCACCGGAGAGTAAATAGAATATAATAGAATCATAATGCAATATAAAACACTCTAATGAATTTAAAATGCAAATCAGATTCAACAATCATTCGCTACAATGAATCATATGCATCTATATAGTTATCATTACTCAACAATACTACACTTTAATGATGGTTACTTTTTTGGGCCACTATCCCATCATGTCAGGCCGCTCCAGCTCCGAAGGCGGAGGCTGAGGCGACGGCAGGGCTACTCCTAAAAGTTCTTTGTTATGGAATGTTGGGGGAGTGTCCCTATAAGGAATGTCCCCCTCAATAGAAAATAATCATAGTTTGAGGAAAATACTTGAGAACATTCATTTGTTTGGCTGGGAAAGGCATAGTTTGAGAAATTGTTGAGGAAGATTCAAAATATTTTGGTTCCAGCAAAAGGTAATTTCCAAAATAAGCAGTGCGGCACACATGATTGTATCAATATGTATTGTATATCAACTAATATATCTATACATCTAGACTATATAGTGACCAAAAAAATCCTTTCGTTGTTGCTGCCCAACAACCGGGTAGTCGGCAGTGAACACCGTACGGAAGGGCCAGCCACCAGGGCCGTCTAGTGCTGAGAATCTCACAGCATTGGCCTCCGATCTTGTTCATGATGACTTTTTGAACCATACTTATTGGAGTGATAACATATGATGAGATATAAATATATATATATATAAATAAATTTAGATAAGCCGAGCCTGCAGTGCCAGCACTAGCTTGCATTATCGCGCATTTAGAACAGGCCAAGACGCCACTGAGCTATCGTTCGGGGCCATGTGGGGCCCACTTTGTATGATCTGTCACTTTTGGGGTGCTGAACTCTTGTCACTATTTGAGTATGAACGGGGAACCAGATTTGGGTTCTTCCTCCACTAGCAATTTCATCGTGAATGCCGCGATTTCCGCGATTTCTTCTTTCCTCTCCCAGCCTCGCAGCGGTCAGATTAGTAACCGAATCCCAAATCCTTACAGTTAAGGCCCTTTACCAGTTACAAATGGTTATACAGTTGTACATGGTTATGAATGAATTATAATTCCCTAAATGAGAGTATAACTGACTTATAACTGATAAAGGGCCTGAACTGTATGGAAGATCATTTACCCATCAAGGAAACTGGGGCACCTAGGGATTCATTTGGCGTGCTTCCCTATGACTCGAACGTGGAAAGCTCGAGTCCGATTCGCGTTTGTTTCGCGTTTTTTGTCCTTTAGGCAAAAGGACGATCTGATGAAACCAGGAGCAAAAAACATTCAAACTTGGCCTGGTAAACTAAAAGTTTATTTGTCATGTTTCATTTAATATAACCACCCATTTGTTTGCATGATATCCAAGATTATTGATGCAATGGCACGCGGCGTGCTGATGCCTAATGCATATGCTATAAAGTTTACCAAACGAAGATACGACTTTACAAACTCAGCCAGCTTGTTGGAGAGAGGTTGCTGGAGGCAAGTTTTTTTTCAGCCAGTTCCAGTGGATTGTTTGGAAGTCAAGCGCATTTCTGCCAGGCAGCTCCGGCTCCTAAGGCTGAGGCTGGGTCGCAATGTGGAAAATCTTGGAAATCTGGGTCGCCATTGGACAATCTAAATGTCACAGAACCGAAATTGAAAATCTTGAGGTTGAGCAGAAATCAAGAATCATCAAGAGATCCGATGGTTTATCCTGATTTTCCACAATTAAGGCCCGAAATACCAGTTATAAGCCAGTTATAATCTCATTTAGGGAATTATAACCCCATTTATAACCATGTTTTTCACCCTTTATGACTGGTAAAGAGCCTTAACTGCAACCATTTTGATCCATGATCATTTTCTGGTTGTACCTTTCCAGACACAGCCGACAGCCACCTCTGTCCACAGTTGGGCGTCCTATGGTTGCGTATTCCAGTAATCCGATTCGGAGGATGTTGCAAGTCATGTCGCGGTGAACATATTTGACGATTACATATTTCCATTATAACATTATAACTCATTTTTCTATTAACAAACATATAACTCAGGTTTTTAAACATCTATCCTTCGAGTTATCTCATGCTTGCTCGTGGTTTATATTTGATTCGTGGCCAAACCTCGGCAATATGGGTGGAATTTCCAAAAAAGAGCGGTTACAATGCCCCCGTACGTTTCCGAAAAGGCGCTAAGAACAATGGTAAAAATGGTGGTTTAATGGTGATTAATCCATGATTAATGATGATTAATGATGATTAATGGTGATTACCCTTTGGTTATTCAACAGTTTGTCATGGAAAATCATCACTTTTAATAGGCACATCATCTATAAATGGGTCATTTTCCATAGCTATGTTAAATATCTAGAGGTTAAAGAGTTGAGTCCACTTGACCAAACACGTGGCAATGAATTAAGTCTCTCCATGTTTCTTTGCATTAAAGTCCATTACTAAACATGTGCCCTGCAACCCCCTAGTTCGCCCACACTCAAGCAACACATCCAAACAATATGATATACTTATCACCAGAGGATCAATGAAAACACTGGCTCTACGCAGTGATTTTGACTTTAAGTTTTCATTATTTAGGCTTTTAATTTAGGGTTTAGGGTTTTAGGTTTTAGGGTTTACCGGGTTTGTTGTTTTGGAAAGTAAACAACTTAAACCCTGCGCAGGGATTTGAGCATGTCAAAGGATATGCGGGATTGGTCGCGGGCAAACTTAGGGGTTGCAGCGAACATGTGTTGTCACTCCTAACGAGTTCTGAATAAAGATGATTTGACATTTTGCGTGGATCAAGTCACTAAGTGAGATGGGTTTTTCAGATCATATAACCTTGGTAGTCAATATTTTGTCTACAGATTGTTACAGATCCAATCATAGTGCTTGAAGTTGTTGTTTTAAGTGTTCATCGTTTTTCTTCAAGATAGAGAGGATATGATTTACTGAAGGAAACCATGATAATCAACAGATTGAATTTATATTGATCTATATCAATTATAGTCAATCTTTCATTTTATAGTGAATTTACTGGTCAGGATGTGTTTTTTTTTTTTAATCTGAACGAAACCATGATCATCAACAGGGAGGCTGGAGACTCCCACTCTGGCAGGATTGCTTTTAGGGGATTGTTTTTTTCAGGAATTCCATTTGTTTTCATGGTAAGATCCATGGTAAAATCCGGGAGCAGAATTTGCCCTTCAAACTGACAAAAGATGACAACTAGGATGACATAGCATCGTACAGGTTATATATATATATACACATCTGTTGAATGTTCATTCAAAAATCCCTGTTTGTATTGGTTTTATATATAATTACTGTTTTTCCCATGAAATCCAAATCCCAGATGCTCCATGTATGGAATATTTATCTACATTCACCCCCAAAAATGGCCCAAAGGTAGCTACATATTCCAGCACCATGGAGCATCTGGGTATCTTTGTGTTGGTTAATCCCTACAATTTCCAAGAAAAGCCACTGACTCATGTGGCGCCAGGCTGCAGCCGCTTCCAAGGCGACTGAGTCTGAGGCACGTCCCTGGGGCCCCAGGGTCGCCCGCAGTTTTGATGGCTAAGTTGTGAACATCAAGATGAGCAGCGACCAAAACCCCCATGTATTCGCTTTATCTTGGGCTTAAAGTAAGATGATCTATAGCGGAAGAAATGTTTATCTATCCTTATATATGTTTATATGATGTTTATATGTTTATTGTACTATCAGTTGAGACATTTCACTATACTATTGATAATTATTGTACGTAGAACTATTTCTAATTATAGTATTTATGAGGTAGCTTTACTGTTGATGGATGTTTATGGTATTTACAACCATAGTATTCATGAGGATCATACACAAACTTGCAACTGGGGGGCCCCACATTGAAGGTATCCACCCTTTGTCATCAAACGCGGCTGGAAAATCCTTCATTGAGTTTGATGATTTTCCCAGCTCTCAATTTCCATTTAAATGGGGATGTTTGATTGCAACGTTTGATGACACCGGAGGGCTTTAACAGTTTAACTTTGAATAACCACGAAAATTTATGCAGAATCGTCAGGACAACAATGTGGATTAATGGGGAACAAACCATAGATCCATCATGATCACATCCTCCCAAACGAAACTATGGCAGAATAGATTGGATCTATTCGTATGTGGGCCCGGGAATGGAGGGATTTAAGGGGGGAAGTGATTACTTGTTTTTGCGTGAAATTGAGGTATATACTAACTAGCTCTAGTCTACTGAAGAGAAATTGGGGTATAGCAACTAAGACAAGGTTCTTCATTCTGGTTTATAAGGCGGGTTGATAGGTCTGCAAATTTGGATTCCACTTGTGTTGGAAAGTGAATCAAAAGCGCGCTTAGTCCTTCACGGGATGATCCTCCAAAAAGAGCACCACGGGAAGAATTCCTCCGCGCTGACAAGTTGAATTTTCACCGGTGGCGCCCCAGTCTGTTCACCGAGTTGGTTTATAATATTGATTGGGTTAACAAATGGATTTTTGCTAGACATATTTATATATAGCTATCAACATGATATTTTCATGGGGTGAAACCACTTGAAACATCACTTGGAGCTGGAAAAGATTGCAGGAATTTGCCATTCAAATTGCCTAGATGAGTTTTCCATCTCCTTGCATCTCCTTGCTAAAAGGTACCCTCTGGTAAACGTTAACAAAAAACTATGGAAAATCACCTTTTTTTATGGTTAAATCAACTATTTCTATGGGTCATTTTCAATAGCTATTCTGACATAACCAGAGGGTAGCTGAACGACGTCCTTAAGAATCACAGGGTTCCAACCGATGGTACGTCAATGATGGCCATAATGGGAATTGCTGATGGCCAGCCTCTATCGGTGGTGCCCAAACGTGAGCTGTTCACGCTAAGTTGGTGCGTGCGTTCAAAAAAGTCCAATGACTCACGTTTGGGTTGATGAATGGGGGTTATATCATATTTTTTTTTCAGAACATGTTATATCATGGGGATTATAAAGCAACAAACAAACATCAAGTGAATTGGGGCACCACCATGTATATTCAGCTGTAATTCTCCCAGTCTTTCCGGTGTTGTTTGCAAACCCGAAGCCATGTTGAAGCCATGGTGCAAATTGGGAATGACAAAAATCTCACGGATCGTGTCGTATGAAGTGAATAACATGTTATAACAAGATGGTTCCCCCCAATTATACGTTGTTTTATTGACAGTTATAAACCATTGTGAACTCTATGAAATCCCATGAAATATGGTGATATCATGTTATATCCACCATTCTACCATATAATCCATTGTTATTTCTGAATTATCTGCACCAACGACTCCCCAACTATAACACCTGTGCCGCGTGGCGACGAGTTTCCAGGTCGCTTCTGCTTCCAAGGCGGAAGCTGAGGCAGGTCAGGCTGTCAGGGGAAGAAAACATCAAGATAGCCTCTTGCTAAGGGATGATCAGTGGATTTGTTGAAAGTTAAGAATGGTTAAACATATTAGAAACACATTGGTTGATAATAATGGTGAATGATGATGGATAATATACTATACACTGTATATATATATATATATAAACCCTATGGATCCAAACACTGTCTGAGAAGGTACGGCTAACTCTCCAAATTATAGTAAATTATACCCCAGTCCCACTTCCTTTCAGAAGGTACTTGGATCCATAGGGTATATATATTATTAATAATAATAATAATACTAATAACCATAATGATAATTATAATAATACCATCTGGTTATTTAACATAGCCATGGAAAATTGCCCATTTATAGATGATGTTCCTATAAAAAACCTTCATTTATAAGGGATGTTCCATGGCTATGTTAAATAACCAGAGGGTAATAATGATGATGATGAACTGAACATTGGGGATTTATGGGTAAGCCCTGGTCCATCGGATTAGCAAATTGGTACTGAACAAATGGCTACTTTAATTTCTGGGTACTTACCGGGTCGGCTCTGAGGCGCGCCAAAGAAACAGGGCAGGCAGATCCAACTTTGGTGTGATGAAAGATGGCGCAAAGAAAGAGGTCAAGAAGTTGAAGAAGACCGGATTTGCGACCATCCGTGAAAGAATGGAGATCATCCATTCTTCATGTACAACTGTAGCATCGCGCAGCTCACCCCGCCATGCTGCGATTTCTTGCATCGCTTGGGCAGCTGCATCTCCCCAGATGTGGGCAGGACCTTTGAGGCACGACGGGAAGGCAAGGGGACAGATGTGAAGACACGCTTGGTGTTTATGCCATTGCCCGGCAGAGACGCCTCAAAGCCGCTGGATGCGCTCCCATCGCCCATACAAGTATTAAACACCCGTATAGAAACCATAGTGGATGTATGTTTCTTTTCAACACATATCACTGGGACCATTGGCTGTGGGGCTGGAACTGATATGAACGGGTGATGTTTTTTCCCTACCTGCCAGGTGAGGGTTGTTAGATTTTATCAGAGCTGTTCTCCTCCTCCTCCTCCGCCTCCTCCGCCTCCACCTCCGCCTCCTCCGCCTCCTCACCCGCCGCCTCCTCCTCGCAGTCCAGACCCCAGTGGGCACAGCCGGACCTCCACTGCGAGCTCCAGATCCCAGTGGGCACTGCCGGACCT
>Ga0126342_10018523_pt1 | contig 11927 bp, 10 predicted proteins | sample Cyp1metagenome_FD_92528 | JGI IMG/M metagenome (GOLD analysis project Ga0126342, IMG submission 92528) | Coral microbial communities from Lord Howe Island, Old Settlement Bay, Australia - Cyphastrea 1 metagenome | ecosystem: Host-associated > Invertebrates > Cnidaria > Coral ... | reverse complement strand
GTGAAAAATCTCTGGGTGAAAAGTATATGGGTGAAATGTATTGAAGAGTCTCTGGGTGAAAAGTATGGTGGAAAATAGGGGTAGATGGGATGCTGGCTTTCGTTCCCCCCTTCTCAGGTTTTCTGGCCATTTTTTGGACAACAGAATCTTAGTTGCATTCAAATTCAGTGTACGCCTCGATATTAGCTCACGGGCAATCGATTGCCACACAGGACCATAGTCTGCCTGAAATCCATTCGCATCCTCCATGTTCTCCTGGTTCCATCATGTTCCAATCATGTTCCATCCCCAGCTAGGTTCCCTTCAATCATCAATCCCCCCATCTTGGGCGATTTCCCCTTACCACCATCAGGTGCTCCTTCGCGGCAGGTAACAGAGCTGATCATTGCCCAGCTGCTGTATTTGAACTATGAGTCTGCTGACAAACCGGCGGGGCCTGACTTGGAGTAACGGGAGACGTCACGGAGACGTCGGGTTTCCAGGAGACGTTCTGAAGTTTGCTGGAAAAAGGTGGTTTTTGAAACAGCCACTTCATCACAATATGATTTTATGATGTCTATGGCAGACCCAACAAAAAATATGGAAGTGGGCATTGGAGCAGTGAAACCATGTTGAACCCCAGAAATGCTTTGGTCTGTATGGGGGGTTCCCCTAAAAATAGGGCGACCCCAAACCATTGGGGTTTTCCCATGGTTTTCCCCGTTGTTTTCCCACGGTTTCCTGACTCGCCAGATCACTCTGTACATCAACAGTACTGGATCCACCATCAAGAACAACACCAGGCCTGCCGACCATTACGGCTAGCACATGGAATATCAAAAATAGATTAGTTGCACTTAGAATATGGAAACTATTTCTAAAAAGTAATTTCTGGATTTCCTCCACATTTTTTTTCACTCCGGCCCATTGCTGCGGTTCGCTGCGGCCTTGCATGATGCTGAATTCGACACCTACTTTGGCTTCACCCTGCGAAGTCTGCGCCAATGTAGTATACTGTACTCTGTCACGGACATTGACTTCCATTTGGCAATATCTGCCTCAGGTGGCATTTCGGTGTCCATCACGATCAACTGGTCAAGCTGATCGCGGAAAGCTTCCGCTAGAGCCCCACAAAGGGCAGGCGGATACTCCTTAAGGAGTGCTGTGCGGAAAAACCCCTCCTCAGTGACTCCAATTGCTTGGCCTCTGGGGAGTTCTGGGCGAGTAAGCCATTTCCGTAGGTAGAGGGGGAGCTTTGGCATGTTGATGGTCAGCAACTCAGTTGGCTTGGCCGTCGGTGCGCCGAAAAGACCCTGACTGAGTCGAAGTCGTTGTACACCAGGCGCTTGCATAAGCGCAAGCATCACCGGAAGCTTCCAGATGGATGCAACTTCAGGTTCCTCTGGCTCTGCTGGGTGTTCAACAACACCAGAACCGCCCGTGCACACGACCTGGCCAGCCATCAATAACGTGAAGGTCAGCAACTCGTTGCCTGTGATCACCTGCTTCACCTCCTTCAACGCTAAACATTGCAAGCCCCATAGGTTTGAAGCATCCCTCACAACCCGCGGGCCACGGCCAGAGACAAGCTTTCGTCCCCTGGCTTTGGACCATGTCTCACATGTGAGGAGGCCCCGCGAGAAAGGCTGCGATGTAGCCATCCTTCGCCATCTTGAGCCAGTAATTCCTCGTGCCAACCGCCATAGCGTCTCCCCAAACCGCATCGACAACGATATCCATGCTTACAACGTGCAAAACATACTCGCTGGGCACCTCCATGTTGTCCAGGAAATGTTGCACGTCGCCCATACGGCGTCTACCCGAAAACATGTGCAAGAAGATGCGATGTCTTCCGAATTGCCTTGGAATGTCAGCGCACTTCTCCCACGTCGTCACAGCCACATCGCGACATTCTTGCTCTAACTCCTCCAGGTCTGTGTTGTCATGCACCGGAGGATGCTGCAGTCCCCATTGCTCCGGGTCAAGCAGCTCTGTCAATCGTGCTCGTGCTTCTTGGGCGGAAACAGTCCATCGCTCCACGTCCTCATCTTCCAGTGTCTCCATGAAATAGCGCAGGGTACTTGTCCAGGTACTCCAGGAGATAGGACGCTGCAGTGCCTCCACGTTGAAGGCCTGCAGAGCGCTGGACAAGTCCTCCGCATCGATGAAGGTCTCCATGTAGAACAAACATGTGAAGGTCATTGTCAATCGCATGCTCTTCTCTGATACGCGGCGAAGGTTGTCGGGGTCCTTCAGCCTGAATTGGAGGTAGAAGACGATCATGCTGCTGGCTCAGCTCTCGGTCTTGCTGCGATCCCGCACCCGGTGGCGGTTGGCAGGCATAGTTGCGACTCATAAGCAATTGTCGGCAAGCCTTGACATAGTAGAGGTGCGCAGACAGCTTCTTCATCGTGTGATACTCTTTCAGGCATGATGGGCACACAGTGGAGTCACTCAAGAATCGGCGTTTGGCAACTTGTTGATGAACTCTGAACATGTGAGCCGCTTCTCCAGCTCGAGTGCGGCAGAGTTTTTGGCAGCTCAAGCACCCATACACTTCGTGCCTTCGATGGCCTGGAGCAGTGCGGTGCGGCTCATAGTCATAGAGGGCCCTGAAAATGTTCAGCATCTCCACATGGAATCGATGAACCAGCCAGCGCTTTCTTCTTTGCTGTATGGCATGCTCGCTGGCCCTGCGGACAATCCGACGCCAATAGGAGCGATGATGTATGATCAGGTCCTTCCAGGTGGCCCAGTCAATGCGTGGGTCTGGCAAAGATGAACTGTGCCAGATCTGACGCCAGACCCACACCATGTCGTCTTCTACCAGGTTCGTCCAAGCTGCATCGTGTGCCAGGAGGCCCCATTCATGTCGGGGTCCGCAATGGAGTAGTGTGGCCACATACCTAAGTCGGGCTCGTCGAACCAGTTCCATCGGACTCGGCATGCTGACTTCCGTCAAAATTGCATCATCTGCGATATGATGATCAGCTGGAATTGGAAGCAATCTGCGATACATCTTGATGACGGCGGTATGAAAGCGATCCACTGTCACGTTGTCATTCACCACCCATGTCTCCGCACCGTATAAGAGCTTGCTCAAGATCAGCGACTCAAATAACTGGGTACGCTTCTTGAGAGGCAATCTCCAATTTCGAAAGAGCAGCTTGCTGTGGTGGTTGAGCGCCGCAAACGCAATTCCGACACGCTTCTTGATCTCTTCCTTCTGATCAGTCGAGTGATGGAGAATGCCTCCTAAGTGACAATAGCTGGCGGTGAGCGGTACTTCATGGAGTCCATACTCTGAAATGACCGGAAAATTGCCCGTGGAGTGCGGACCATGGTAGAGCTGCTTGTAGTGGCGTGAACGCTCCCCGCTGAACGAAAATAAGATCTCCGTCTTATTCTTGCTGAGGTTGGGCGTCATGCAATGCTCCAAGCAGAGTTCCAGCAATCTACTCATAACGACCCCCATGTTGGCAACAGTGTCAGCTGCTGTCGGACCCTCGACACAGACTGCCAAGTCGTCCATCCACGTCGGTCCTACAAACTCGTCAGTTCCGCCATGAACTTGTTCAGGATCCGCAAATAGCTGAATCTGTGGCCAACTGGGAAATGTGCTAATCAAGCCATTGGCACTCATGAAGGATTGGAGCTTGCGTAGCACTACAGCCCAGACATAACTGAACACAATGTCTGCAAAAGGATCTCCTGGCCTAGTGCCTTGTGCAGTTTGGACCACATCCTGTTGTCGGTTCATCCAAAAGTGAGTCTGGAGATGAACTGCTTGCAGGCTTCGTCTGTCAATGGCTGGCAGCTGCGCTTGCTCCAATGCCGAAGGTCCATCCAGGGTTTGTCTGAGAGCCTGCAAGGCATCCGGCGGCATGTTCAATCGGCACATGAGCTTGGCCAGATCCTCGTCAGTGACGGCGCCCTGCATGCAAATGGGTCTGAAGATCCTATAGAACGCTTCTTTCAGGTCTAAAAATGCAATGGCGCACGATTTGCCCTGGGCTTTGGCTTGGCGCATGTAGGCACGTGCTAAGTGGACCCCGTACGTGACCGGCATGGCCCGTCGCCCCCCAAGCTGTTGCGCTTGCAAGAAGGATTCAAATGTAGAGGCTTGGGCAGATCGCAATGTCCGATGGATGGATTTGCCAATGTGACTTGAGATCAGCAAAGACCTGTACGAACTGCAAGAAGTAGTGGCACCCTTACCTTTATATGCTTGGACTAAGAGGCCTCCCTTGTGCATGAGCGGCTCGTGCCCGAAGAGGAGGAGTTTCCACATAGAAGCAAACGTGGCTTGCGCGCATTTTTCGGGAGCAAAATGGCAGACTTCTCCAGGATACCATCAGGTCCAGTGGCTTTGTTACACGCCACTTTCCTGTATGCCAGTTCTAGGTCAACCAGGGTTGGGAGCTGCTTGGCCTCGATCTGGAAGTTGGCCCTGGGTCGATCTTTTAAAGAACGCAGCCAATCCTCTTTGAGCTCATCATGCGTCTGACGAAAGCCACCTTCCATGCTGGCAAAAAACTCAATCCAAACGTCAAGGGCTTCACTTGGGGAGCTGCACGGAGTCTCATCAGGCCGATGTACCAGCGGAATGGTAGCTTGCTTTCTCTTGCGTGGATTGGTCGGGCCCGTAAATTCACGCATGAGTTTGAGGATGCTACCGGCAGGTGTGTTTTCATCAATGTTGGCCAGTCGCTTTTTCATCGTCTCAGTCTTGGCAACTTTGAGCTGTGCACGAAGTTGGGAGCGGTGGCAAAGGAGTGCAGCCATGTGATGCAAAATGCCAGCCCGCAGTGTGGTGCCGTACTGGGACGCTTCTTCTCTGGAGACGTCACTGTCTCGCTGACTCCATGCTTTGAAAGCCATAGCCAAGCATTCTCGCCCAAGTAGAGCACGTCCTCGTTTGAGTTGCTTTCGGCTATGAAGCATGAGCTGTCTGGTTCTCCAAATATCGTCACTGATATACGACTTCTTGGGGCCCAGAGGCTTTTTGCCACGTACATTCCTCATCGCTTCATGGAAAGCCGTTCTCATTTGACATTCATGTGCCTCTATGTCAGCGTCCCAGGATGGGACTGTCATGCTGTTAAGGGCAGTGCGAAGGTTTGCAGGCGTGTTTGGCGATGTCCAGTCAATGAAAGGGAGCTCCTGCTTCTGCTCTTTGGGCGCAATAAGTTTGCTCCAACAAAGCTGGATTCCAACAGCCTGATGGTCATCTCGTGAGGTTGCGAGGTCAAGCTCGTGCAGGACTTGTGACCATTTACAGGACGATAGCCATGTCATCGGAATGGCGATGTAATCCAAACAATGTGTTGTGGTGCCATCAATGGATGTCCAGGTGTCACGATCTCCTTGATGAATGCAAGTGGTGGACGGCAGGCACATCTCAAAAGTCCGCAGACATCTTCGCCACAGCTCTGTGTTGCGCGAGCTGCGCAAGCCTCTCTGGAAGACCGTGCAATTGTCGGCTACTCCTGGTTCTGCATTGGCGTCCATCATCCAAAAACAAGGATGTTCGTCCAGGAAGTTGCTCAGGATGTCCATTGTGGCACTCCACCAGGCCTCTCGCTCTTGGGCGGACTTGCCGGAATGTGGCCCATGTCCAACAAAAAACCAACAAACAAAGTCCTTGTTCCCGACTTTGATGAGGAGTCTGCGTGGATCACGGACAACAACTTGGAAGTCCGATTTGTGAAAGTAAAGCTTTTTGCCATCTGCTGTATGACCAATGGGTTGGCTGAGATTGACCCAAAGCTCCATTCCGCAGGATTTTCTGTCGTGCCCTCCACTGATTCGGACCACATTGCATGACATAGTGATCCCTTCGTCCGCACGGCTCTCGGATGCCCATGACATTGAGGCTGTGCGCTTTCATTTGCTCAAAGAGGTAGTGCAATTTGCCGCCGTGTCCGTCTGGCCCTCTCGATAGAGAGAGCACATTGGCAGAGGCAATGCTGATATGAAAGTCAACTTGTACTGCAGGCAGGCATGTGGACGTTGGTTGCACATGATGACTCGTGGGCAGAGTGGGCTCAGGTGTGTGAAGTTGACCATTCCGCCAATACGGCAAGCCGCTTTTTTGAGCAAATTGAAGCCAGAAATGTGGGAAAATGTCATTCCACTTCTGCATGTCCAATTTGGGCCGTCCGTGATTGAAACTTTGTTGACCCTCCCTCTTGGCGACGAGGTCAACAAACTCATTGAAAGGGTCACCAGCGTGCGCAAGCACATGATGGAGTCTGAGATGCCCAGGTGGAAGTCCATGTTCAAGTGCCTGGAAGATGCCTCTTTGCAATCTATACGACGGATCGGCATGGCTCGTTCCTATCAGTCCAAATGCTTGTTTCCCACAGGTAAGGGAGTCACAGCAAAAGACAGTAGGCCTGATGCTATCTTGAGACAACCGCCAGATCCCCGCCCAGATAAGAGCATCACGTTCCGCAACTTCAGCTCCGATTCTGGTTGCATGAGTGTAACAGCTTCCGGTGGCATCATATCGAACCGGATGGGCACACCATCCAATAGGTTCGATCAGTGAGGCACCCTCCGGCATGTACTTCTCTCCGAGCACCAGGATAGCCCATGTGTCAGGTTTGCCAAGGTCATCTACTCTTTCAGGCACCATCCGGCGGAGGGCCGATTGGGATGAACCATCCGTGTATATCAGCCATCGATCATACTCCAGGCATTGTCGACCTGCACATACTTTCTCCTTGATGAACTCAGGAATGTCAAGACCTTCAAATTCAGTTTGCAAAAAGTTGTGACCCGCTGCGATTAACTCCCGCAAGTCATGTTGGTCAAATCCAGTGCTGACACTGTGTGCAGGAGTGGCCGCAGCTTCTTGATGTGGATTGTATAAACTTCTGTCATGCCACTCGAAATCATCTCTTGAAGGCCATGCGGTGGCTATTCTGGGCGGATGCTTGCTTGTGGCATGCGTGGGCACAACATTGACAAATCTGATCTTTCTCAGGCAGCATGGTAACCACACATCTTCTGTGATAACAGCTCTTGCATAGCCCAGTCTATCCAGAAGTCGTAGAACTCCCTGTGAGTCCAGGTCATCCAGCTGCTTGTGTAGGAAACATCCATGCTCATCGGTGAGGTCATCATTCGCAAACATGAAGGTGCGGCACTCATCACTGTAGCGGAAATCTTTGGGTAGGCATAGATACTTGTCATGCAAACCAAATTGTATTGCTGCACAATGCAGTCCCCAATGTATCAGCTCGGCCTCAATGGTTGGCTGTGTGCAAGGTATGGCTACTTCCAAATAGTCAGGAACTTGTAGTTCAGGAAGCCCTGACTGCAGGCGGACTACCGTCGTGGAAGATGGAGTTTCTGGAACAGGAATAAGTTCCTGTAGAGCCAATACTCTTGGTACGGATGGCCGACAGCCGTGCGCCACCAGTCTGTCAGTTAGGCGCTCATCCGTTGGTTTGCATTGTGCAGTAATCTGAATCATCGCTGTGCTTTCTTCTTCATGATGCGCTTCTTCTTCTTCATCCTGTGGATGTTCCGCAATGGTGCCAATTGCCTGTTGCTCAACCACAACTGTGAAGCAGGAACCATGCTGGGCCGGAAAAAGGTTGCCAGCTGAAAGATCAGTGTTTCCAAAATAAGAGAAACAACGCGCTGTTGCGACCCTTGGTGGACATTGAAATTCAACAATGGCATGATGAAGCAGAATCCAGTGGTCAATGATGTTCGGCACAACCACGGAAATCAGACCTGGTACCCATGGATCGGTGTACTCATCCATCACCGTAAGCAAGATGGTCTTGTGCTCTGGTCGCGGTTGTTGGAGAAGCAGAACATGAAATTGTACTCCATCGTTGCCTCCGAGGGGAGTAGGCTTGACCACAAAGATTTCATACGACAGTTCAGGTAAATACCATTCCGGCCATGCATCAAGTATGCGAGGCACCCACTGCGTAAAGTCAGTCTGCAAAGTGACTGCTTGTCCAGCTTCAGACCATGTGCGCCGGGTGTGGTCTGAATACCATACCTCAGCAACAATTGACGCACCTTCAGGCATCACAGCTTGATTGAAGTAAAATGTCCAGACATCAAGGAGGGTTGTCCATTCGGTTGGCCACATAGGGATCAGCATCGGGAGTGCAGGCGGAGCATTGGTGGCACAGGCTGCAACTCGCTGTGGAATTTGATCGTGCTCGTCCGATATGTGCTCTGATGGATCATCTCCTGACTCTGTTGGTTGTTGAGGTCGATGTCGGTGCCATCTCCTCCGCAGCTGCATCAGGTGCCGTCCTTGGACACTGCCTGCTACTTGGCGGTCCAGAATGGTGCTGCGCTGCAGGAGCGCATGAGCTCCCGTAGGCATCAGTCTTTGAGGTTGAAACGGCTCGCTGGAGCTGGAAGCTCTTTGATCAGCATGACAACCTGGAGGGCGGACATGGAGTTCAATACTGATAGCCGAAGGTATCTCATGTCGTATGAACTTCTCAAAGTGCGCAACACCAGATAGAGCAGTGCAGACCTGGACCTCACAAATGTGGTTGATCTCAATGATGTCAATAAGATCTTCAGAGCCACCGCGGCAGTGAATATGCAGCTTGAAGCAGTCGATCCTCATGTTGACCATGGAAGACAGCCGACACAACTCCCGCAGCTCGTGATTCACGAGGCTGTTGTTCGATCATCAGGTGTACTGTGTCCATGGTCGTGGTGGCATGCGGTGGCCGATGGCCAATGACTGCCAAAGTGATGGGATCATCAGGATGAAGTAGTTCCTGCCATGGCTCTGTGAGGTCTTGATACCATAGATGTCTGAACGCGTCCAACTTCACAATGCGAGGCGCACTACAAATTTTGTAGCGATCGTGGTGGATGAACCAAGTCCAGACATAAAGAATTCGGCCCTCCTCTTCAAACTCAACAATTGCTTCATCGTCGTAAAGCTGATTAAGTTGATCCTGCCAATGATCCAGATGCACCGCATGCCTGGGCCTTCGTGCCGGCAAAGAGGCAGAAGGCGGTGATGGAGCAGAGGATGAGGGAGCTGGTGCTGGCACTGTGTCGCGAACTCCCGGTTGATTGACCACGGGGTGCTCAGCCACATGTACCGCGTGCAGCGTGTTGAGCAATTGTACTGGTGGCGGTACCGTCACATGCAGGTATGTGCCATGTCTCATCACTTTGGGAGCAGGCTGACTGATGTCCCAAAGCACGTTGTTGTATTGGACGAGGCATGCATCATTCTGCCATTCACAATACTGTCGTACTCCAGCGTAGTGTAGCACTCCTGCTCTTGAAAGATGACGTGGTACTCTATGTACTCGTCGAGTCGCAGCCGGCAATGGCTGCAAACCAGACGCGGTTGTGTGGAAATGCAACTCAACGTCAATGATCACAAGTGCGTCGGATGAAGCTGCAGGTAAATCTGTGATCGACTGGATGATGAAGGAGAAATCATCTCGACAATCTCCAACCATCGGCGCCAGGATTGTGTGTGCCTGTAATAGTGATGCCGCAACTACATCCAATTTGCGTGCAAGCTCCGTCAACATAGGGACCCCAGCTGCGTTCTTCATGAACATGTGCAAAGGAGGATGTCGGAGCCTGTAGAAATGACAATTGAAGAGCGGTCCAGCACTTGGTTCAATGTCAACTGAGTGCGGTTCTGATGAAAGTTGATCATCATCCGCAGATCCTTGATCTTGACCTCCATTTCCAGCAGCAAAATGATCTTCTGCTCCTCCGGTTGGCAGACCGTGGGCCGCCACGCTGCTACTCGTGGCCACTGCAGCATTGTTCGAGGTGCTGTCCAGATTGGGATCATGAGGAACCTGAATCATGAAAGAATGGCCAGGACGCATGCGATGCTGTGCATCATCATCTACTGGTATAGCATTCCATCCATGGAAAATGTGGCAGACTCGTCCTCCAGGATGAGCGCAGATGTGTCTCACTCGCGCAGCGTCAATAATATGGTGTCCACTCACAAAAGGAGGAAATGAAGCCGCTATTGTAGTGGATCCAAGACCATCGAAATCATCAATGTAATGCACCGTGACCAGACCTGAAAACCTTTGTAGATGGAGCCCTTGGGAGAGAATCACATCCAACGCAATGAACTGTGTATCAGGTCCTCTCGATGGCATTGGTATTGGCAAAGTGAAAGCCGTTGGCATGTCCAAATGGATGGTATCAGTCCAAGCTGAGGTCAATTGCTGTATCCACTGTTGGCGGTCTGTGGACAGGGACACAATTCTGGGCTGCTCATTGCGCACAAGCAATTCATGATGAATGTACCATGTACGCACACGGATGCCATTGTCCAACACTGATGTAGTCGTCACCCACGGTGGAAGAGCTGCAACAATGTTGTTCGTGAAGTCCTGAGGATGGTCCAACTGTCCTGGAACTGGATGCCGCGCATGGTCATGATTCTCGTCTGCATCAGGTGGTAACTGTGGAAAATGAGTAAATCCATCCATAATACTGCATTCATCCTTACCAGGGGCAATCCCAGAGATACACACAGTTGCCTGTGGATCTACAACAGGTGTGCCCCGGTTGGATGGTACTGCATCATCATCATATGTCATTTTGGCATAAAGCCACATTTCGAATTGAAGGTCACCAGGGTGTCCTTGAAGTGTCACACCTTTGAGAGCCCTGCATGGAACAGTGAACTGCACAAAATGGGAATCTGCATCGCCAACCCGAACGTCCAAATCACCTGAAAATCTCACCCGCTTTTCTGGTTTGGAGGGCATGACATGCCGATTGTTGCAGTTCAATTGCTGGGACCCAAAGATGCCATTGTAGGTGTCAAGCTCAAATGCAAGCGACCTAGCCTTTTCAACAGCTCCCCACTCTGTCAGGAAGGTAGGTTCAAATGTAATTGAGTGCGACCATTTGGCTACAAGCAATTCCGGAGAGAGGCTGCAAACAGCTGGGACCGGCTCCCGGTTGTTGTACTCTGAGGTCACTAACAACCAGCCTGGCCAAAAGACGATTTTTGACCACCAGCTCCTGAGTCCATGTCCTCGTTTTGCATTTGTGCGTCCGGGACGCCCTGGGCTGTGCGAGGTCTCTTGGCTTGATGCTGCTTCTCCTCTGCATCGATTGCTGCGGCCTGCTGTTGTAGATCTTGAAGTGACTGGGAGAGTCCGGTCATGCTCTCTGTGATTCTGGCAGCGGCAGCGGAAGGTACATTTGGAACATCTCCAAATTCCTCGTCCGAGTGGATCTCCTGCACAGCGCCTGCAGCTTCGTGCGCCTTTGCTGATGCCTCTTTGGCCAGCAGAAAGGTCTCCTTGGCTGCTGCGACCTGATCTTGAAGCTTTCGCTCCTGTGCAGTGAACTGCGTGGCATAGTCTTGCCACAAACTCACAGCATCTGAAAGAAATTTCTTCCAGTTGGAGTGCAGCTGTGATCGCGCAAGGATAGATGCTTCGTATGCTTTCCTCGCCGACCCCAATTGCTTTGCTGCCGCCTGCAAGTCCTTGGTCGCCTTCACCCCGTCCTTCACTCCTTCCTTGAGGGCGGACTCTTTTACCGCCTTCTGTATATGGAGCGGCAACTCGGCAACATCTTGACGTAACATCGTCATCAGATCCGTGCCAATTGTCTCCGCTGCCTGTGGTTGTGGCATGGGCGGCATTTTGGGCATAGCAGGCATCACAAAATTGGGCCCCATCACCGATGGCATTTGCGCTGGTGGCACATTGGGCATCATAGCGCTGGGCGGCATCGGAGGTGGTGGCAATGGCTGTTGTGCATGCATCGGTTGATACGGCTGCATCATTTGCGGCTGCACATTCCATGCCATCATAGGAGCCATTGGTGCCATGGCAGCATTGTGCATGGGTGGTCCAGGCAACATGGGCATCTGTGGAGGAATCCCTTGGCCAGGTTGCTTCGAACTCTTGGCACTGCGGGCTCGATTCTTTTTCTGCCTG
>Ga0126342_10018522_pt1 | contig 11927 bp, 14 predicted proteins | sample Cyp1metagenome_FD_92528 | JGI IMG/M metagenome (GOLD analysis project Ga0126342, IMG submission 92528) | Coral microbial communities from Lord Howe Island, Old Settlement Bay, Australia - Cyphastrea 1 metagenome | ecosystem: Host-associated > Invertebrates > Cnidaria > Coral ... | reverse complement strand
GAATGCCAGATGGAATGTCAGATTTTATGTCAGATAGGATGTCACAGAGAATGCCACATAAGATGTCAGATAGAATGTGAAATCATATGTCAGAGATAGTATTTCAGAATATGTCAGATAGAACGCCAGATGGAATGTCAGAATATATGGCATAGTGAGGATCATACGAAGTTAATTAGCTGGGGTTCCCAGCCAGCAATGTTTTTTGGCCTTAGATCAGTTGACTGTTGCACATCGTGATCTCTGTATCCATGGTATCCCCATGTTCTCAAACACGGGCCTGAAACAACACCACGAATCATTGCCCACAATCGAAAACAAAAAATGTTTTGGGTGTTTATTGTCATAAACCTTGGTTGAGTCCGTTACGTTTATTGTTGTTCGCCACAAATGGTAATACAATATAATACACACTGACACTCACCAACCAAACAAACATGTGTTGCAAACACGGAATTGATCAGCGTTTGAGTGTTTCCAACGAATCGCTTAATTTCCCCTTAAACCATTTCTGATCCATTGGAATGGTTGAACCGGTTGGAATAGTTCCCCCGTGAGTCATCAGCATGCAGGCATCCGTGATTTGCGTCTATGTCCAAGAGCGTCAGGCGCTTTGTGTCTATATTGCAGATACATCAGCTACACACCTGGTTGGTGGTTTCAAATGTATTCAAATGTAATAATCCAAAAACATGTAAACATGTAATTTATCACTGTTTTAGTAGGATGTTTTTTGTTGTTTTTTTTGTGGTTGATGATTTAAATATGCGTCTCATACCCTGATGTGGGGATATTCTGGGATGGTGATCATGGTGAAATCAGGTATGTTCTTGGCAGTGAAATTAGTTCCCAAAATGTGTTTCGTGAAACCGGAAATTCGATTAGATATGAACCGCATCTGGCTTTGCATATGTGTTTTTTCGCCAAAAACAAAAAAAACTTGGGATTTCCCGCCAATTTATATCAAACAAATCACGGGAAAAAATTGAGGCATCTCAAACCATGGAAGTTCTAGGGCCGTCCAGATGATGTCACCTCCAGCTGTATTCTGATGAATGCAAATGTATTGATGGCTAACTGTTGGTAAGTAGCGGCGTTTCATAGCCATACTTTATCAAGGAATATCCCCAGTTTTGCTTGTCATGTCACTATTTGATGTTTTTTTCAACGTAGTAATTCCAATGTTTGAAAAGGGTCAAATCCCATTTTTACTGTCAACAAATCCCAATTGGTTGTTGAGTTCCATTCCAATTTGTGGTCAGAACCTGGGGATGCACCTGATATTCCCATCTGGTTGGTGCTTTGGAATCATGGAATTTTATGACTTTTCATTCAGTTGGGAGTTTCATAATCCCAACTGACGAACTCCATCATTTTTAAGAGGAGTAGGTATACCACCAACCAGCCTTTATTAATCAATTATTAACCATCATTAACCACCATTAACCACCATTAACCACTATTAACCACCAACCAGCCATGATATTCCCATTTTTCGAACGGTTTATTCCCCATGTTCTCAGCGTCCATCCCGCGTTCAGTCGCAGGAGACCATCAGCAGCGGCTACAGTCGGACCTTGGCGCTGCGCAAGTCCCTGCTGCGCCTGGCGGCGAAGATTCTGAGACGAAAGCGAGGTTTTTGGGCGGGAAGATGGGAAATTTATGGGAAATTTATGGGCATATACCCTCTGGTAAACATACAAAAAACTATGGAAAGATCCACCATTTTACAGCTGGGTAAATCAACTATTTCTATGGCCATTGTCAATAGCAAACTGTTAGTTTACCAGGCCGGGTATTTGGGATCTAATAATTACGATGATTGATAGTGGGATACAATTGGGATCATAATGGGATATTTGGGTGATCAGCAGATTATATTATATTATATTTTATTTTATTTTATTTTGTTTTTTGTTTTATTATATACTATATATACACATCCCAAATATATCCCAATCTAAGGATGATAATGGTCTAAATAGAAATGGGATATATCATTATGATATGGGAAGGAAGTCATATTATGAGAAAACGGAATCTGGGATATATGGGATCATCATGGGATATAATGATGATAAGGCTTAAATCAAGTCCCCATGTGTTTTTTTCTTTTTTCTGGGGCCTAACCTATGGTAGTAAGATCAATGGATTACAGGAAGATATAGCAGTAAATATTGAGATTTTAGTACAACTGATTACTATGATATGTACTACGATTATGCATTTGTTTTGGATTATCATGATATAGTGAGGATTTAACGGGATGCAGTTGATTCGATGAGGATTTATACAACTAGATAAAACCAATGGTAATTATCAATATAATAAGGATATATTGGACATATGATGGGATTATATTCCTATATACTATATCGGATATCGTAATATAGGGATATGAATGTGGCTATATAATGGGATATTAATGGGGATGTAATGAAGGGGAAGTCATCTACAATAGAGTTTTATTTGGATAGAGACTCATAGAAATAGATTGGGACATAATACTATATTGGGATATATCTGGAACATACAATTGGTATATAATCGGAGTATATGATTATGTGCTATATGATTGCTTTAAACTTTAGTATGTATGATATGGATTGTTTGGTGAATCAACCAGGGCAAATATGGAGTTAACCAACACAGTTGGGAATTTGAGCCACAATAATGATGGTAATTACGAGGATAATAATGGGATATGAATTGAACAATCATGGATATGAATGGTAAGTGTATATATATATATACAATAGGGATATATTGGGATATCGTAAATATTGGGATATATCTGGGATATGCACATATAGATATAAATAAGGACATGATGGGATTACATGATTATATGCTGTCTGGCTACAGTATTATCAACTCTAGTATGACATGAATTATCTATTCGTTTGATTAACAAGAAATAGGACTTTAGCCGCAATAATGATGGTAAATATGGGGATAATCATGGGATATTACTGTAATTGGATAATAACAATTATCTTTATGATAGGGATACTCTACATTGGAGAGATGATGGGATTATATTGATATATACTTTGCGGTTATTATAAATTATATTATTATATGATTATAATGGCTCTAATGAGATGTAATGGGATAGATTTGGCATTAATAATATGGATATAGGGTTTGTTCAAGGTGTTTTTTTTGGTTCCCCAATGACATTCAATGGGAAACCCATTTTTTTGGGAATCAAGACGGAATATGTTAACACATACCTCTGTTGATGGGTTCATATAGGCGGTTACATACACTGACTGGCTTATATATATATATATACATACAGCATACATTGCAGGTGGCAAGTTATAGTAACAATGATGAGAGTATCATGCAAAACATGGAAGAATAGGTTGCACTCGGGAGATCAATGATGATTGAATGATGGGTTTTTATGTTGTTTTTTTCTTTTTGTGGAGCCAATGTTTTACATGAACCATTAAAATACCTTTGTTGATGAGTTAAGAACTAAGGGGGTTTTCCTGTACACGAGGTGGCCTATTTTTTCGGAACCAGTTTAACAGGAATAGTCGGAATAGTGATGAATTTCCTGACCACGGAGAATGATGACATCATCAACCATGTGGGTGCAGATCTCAGGAAATTTGTTGAAGATGCTGCCGCTACGATGCCAAACCGTCCCTGTAATTTGGATTGGACTTTCCAGAGTCGCGACACTTTCCACGTAAGCCAAGCCTGTCTTGTAAACTGGTTTGGTGCCGTTAAATAGCTTTGTGTCGCTCCAGCGAATCTTGCACGCATCTCAGGAAGCCCATTAACAAATGCAGAGATTTTGTTTCGCTTCGGGTACTGCCGATATGAGCAGAACTGTCGCTTCCGACATGTCATCAAGGACTTGTACACTTACTTACGCCCGCTGTCATTCATGCCTTTTGGATTCCCTTTGTCGCTTTTATTCCACGAATCCAGATCAAATTTCATTGCCCATATACGGGTGAAATTCTGGAGACTTGGCTCTTTCTTCAGGGCGCCCTTGACCTTTGAGTAACATGGACTCCTCAAAGACTGTAAGCACAGTACCAGGTAACAGTATTGCATGCTATTTGACTTCATAGTTGCACATGTGTCGCCACTTTGTGTCAACAGATATTTCTAAGCTTTTTGAATAGACATGTTTTACGGCGATCTTGGTCGGCGGTCTTGTCTAGAGATCTTGTTTCTACATGATGCAAAGCGATCTGGTCGCCAATGTTTCATGGAGCTCTTTCCACTGGACTTTCATATTTTCCAGATGGTTTCAAACCACCAACTAGATTAACACTGGCGTTTTCCATCCCACGTTTGATGACACCGGACGGTAGATGTAGTTTGAATTATACACAATTTAATTATCCGTTCCAGTCATTGTTCATCATTATGTGTATATAATGTCTAATGAATGGTGTATAATGGTGTATATCATTTTCAAAGTATGGCTATAATGTCTAAATTTCTAAATTATGATTCATTATTAATGGTGATAATTATCTAATTATAGCAATAATTAATCATATTAATGTAATTCTACGCCACAATTATGTCTTTTCACTAAGCACTTCTCCCACGGAGGAGCTCCCGGGTGGCTTCCTGTCGCTGTCTGGCACTTCCTCCCAGACCTTGCCCTTGAAGCAGCGTGGCGACGGAAAATGTTTTGAGAACGGGACTAGCCGGTGGGGATATTCCCATGCCCGTGGGATCCGTGTATACCGTATATGGTAACATTTACCATCAATATACCCCCAATGTTAGCATATATACTAGCACCATGGATCCTATGATCATATGGAGGTTTCATGAAATGGGGGTACCCCCAAATCATCAATTTTAACAGGATGGTGCATTATAGACAATCCACTTTGGGGTACCTCCATTTTATGAAACCTCCATATAATCCCAAGATAATCCCACTATGATGATAATGGTTAATATGGTATTCTATATATGCGGATATGTGGAACATATTCCCATTGTCTATTGGGATCTGGATCGATTAGTATGATATAGAATCCCCTGTAATATTGGTTTGTATGTATATTAGCCCCTATATATTGGTTATAAATATAGTATGCCTTATAATTGGCTATACAATCCCCTATAATAGATATTCCCCATGATATTGGTTAGTATAATCCCTGTAATCATCATCAATCAACCAACTGGGGTTTAGGTGGGGACCTCTGTCTTTATTGTTTTTATTCTAAGTGATGTAAGATCACCCATTGCTACATCAATGGGGGTATTTAACCAACACAAACTTTCGGTTTGGAAACTTGTCCAGACATGAAGAGTTCCAGGGAGACATGAGGCCGCCTGGTGCTACATCAATGGGTTCTTGCCACCCATTCTGGGAATGTCAAACGACCGGCAGAACCAATCATTTCAACCAGAATGGGCGGATTCACCCAGCTGCCTCTAGCAACAGTTTCAATGGTTAAAAATTGACTTTATCTACTAAGGCCCCCTACTTGCAGGTGCAGTTCCACTAGGGAGAACCGGTGATTTTGGATGTGTTTTATGAATCCTCCACTTGGGGTATACCATTTACCCTCTGGTTATTTAACATAGCCATGGAAAATTGCCCATTTATAGATGATTTTCCCATTAAAACCTCCATTTATAAGGGATTTTCCATGGCTATGTTAAATAACCAGATGGTAATTGGCTTGAAGCACCAGTTGGGGTGATCATCTCAAAATCATCCCATACATCTGAGGTATGACCCCGTGAGCCGGATGCAGTTTGTGGAGTCGCTTCGCCAATTCTGTGGGAAAACCCATGCAGTGCCAATCATAAACCATCCCATGCTGGTGCAATCTTGTTGGCCTTGTCTGAAAATAGGGAAGCCTCAATTCCAATGGGTTATATGATTAGATATTATTATTATTGTCGCATCAACCAACCGACCATTGTCCAACCATGAACCAAGCAGTAACCAACCATTTGGGGTCATTCTTATTGCCAGAGGCCCCGCCAAAAGAAGGTGATTTCGCCGGCAAAATCATGGTTCTTTTAGCCAAGACACATAGGGGATCATAGGGGTATAACATGGTATAATGTATGTGTATATATATATATATGTAATTATATATACACATGTAATTAACCATTTTACAACCTACAAAACATGAGAAGTCAAATTGCGAAATGACAGTTATACTCAAACCCTGTCCATGACTGGCAGTTGCCCTCATGTCAACTATATGACCTTATGAACAATATAATCAACACAGATCGTTACTCCAGAGATATTGGATGATGACCGCGCTGCTCTTCATAACCGCACTGGTGGTCATTGGCGGGTATCGTTCTAGTAGCATGACGTCACGTTTTTGGTGGAATCTCCCATGTTTACTCTCTGGTAAACTAACAGTTTGCTATTGAAAATGGTCATTTATAGTGGATTTACCCATTAAAAATGGTGATTTTCCATAGTTACGTTAGTTTACCAGAGGGTATCCATTTGTTTATCAACCATGCTATATGAATGACAACTTATATTCCCACGATATCACATCACAGGCCAGGCCCCAGAAGCCCCCAATTTCGGGTCGTAGAATTCTTGGGGAACGCCGCAGCGCCACTCTAATCAACGAGGCTGCATTCATCCAGGGTTGACATTATGGCAGACCATCTTTCCAGGATGATCGTGATAAGCCCTGGTAAGCCCAACAAAGAAACGTAGCGTTTTGTGGGTGGTGCTATATTTGAGAGTGTTTTCGGTTTTTCATGGTTGTGAAAGTAATCTTAGTAAGGCAATGGTTTTTCATGATTGTGAAAGTAATCTTAGTAAGGCAAAATTTTAGGCCAAATTTTTACCATAAATGGATGGTATAAAATGGTAAAAAAATACCCGCATGGTAGGTGTATCATTGGTTTGGTCACGGGAAATGAGCTATGGCTGGCTTACCACACCCATGGCCGCGTCATTCCCATTCATTTCCTGGATCTAAATGTGTATCATCCATAAATGGACCATATGTTCCAAAGGTATATCTAGGTTCACCACCATGTTCAAGGTTAACTCTACATATCCATTTCTATGGACCATTTCCTAGCTTGACCAGCCAGACTTGTGAAAATAGGTGCATTAGATAACCAGAGGTATTTTTATATTAAAGAAAAACAGGTATATTTAAGTTAAATACCAGTTTCTATATTCAATAACAACAGGTACATAAATGTCTATATTACTATATTAAATAACATCAAATATAGTTTCTACTATAGTGTCTACTATATCTAAATATTACTGTATTAAATAACATTACTATAGTTTCTATATTAAATAACCAGAGGGTGAAAAGTCATGAACACTACGTAGAGTTGTTCCATGCCATCCCAGGTTTCGGTGTCAACGATATGTCTACGTGGGGAAGCTCAGTTCTTCGTGCCATGCAACCGGTGCACGGCGCACGGTGGTGAACAAAAGGATCGTTGGAACTAAGCTATTTGCGGATGATGGATATATTCATTGGGGATGATGATTATGAACTAACCAATCAGTATGATGATTATGATGATTATGTTGATGATGATGATGATGATAATAATGATGATTATGTTGATTGTTGCTAGCATTGATGGATATTAGTTTTTTTTTTAGCTATCAACCAACCAGTATGACTCATGGGATACTCGCCAAACTGGCTGAACATTGGGTCAATTCATCCCCCAAATTGGTCAAGAAAAAGGTGTGTAGCTTCTGGTAATCCACCATTTGTAGCTGATGTTTCCATCAACACCTCCATTTTTGTAGGGGATTTCCCAGCCTGGAAAAGTGAAGGGTAGCCATGTCAAGTTCGAATGATTCTGAGGCAAGCTCCAAGTCCCTGGTCCAACAGACTTGACAGTTAAGATGGACACACGACACTCACACCATTGTCCTAGCCTTGCCATTTCTTTTCAGAAAGGGGCCTGAGTTTTGGGATCTTCGTTGGGTTTAGGTCTGATGTGCAAAGATTTGACAAATAAACAAGAATTTGACTATATAAATGGCTAAATGGCTACTACAACATCGGGTCATTCACCAAATATATATATATTGATTGATTGATTTTGCAAACAAGTTTCTCAAACTCCTGGTTACCTGGTTGCAGGAGTTGCCCGTTGACCAAGATTCAGTTTCATCATGTATAAAAATTGCTGTTCAACAGTGTGAACTACTTAATATTCATCACTACATCGATGATGGAACCCCAATGATCAGTTTCCAACTCGATAGTCTATCGATAGTTTCGATATGTTTTTGTCAAGTGTTGTTGTCGTCGTTACCCCGTTTATGTTGGTCATGTTACCTCGCAGAATCTGACCTGGCAGACCTATATCCATTTCGATCATTTTCTATCCAATCCCATCTGAACAAATTATAACAACCTGTAACAACCTCACTGCATCTCACTGCGAGGTCTCTGGAATGAAGCTTTATATGTTTGATGACAATCCCAAAACGACCTTATTTCACGTTGGTGAATTAATATGATGAAGCCAAGATCAATATTTCATTTCTGCAACTCAATGCTTGTTGTTTAATTTTCAGAGCGAATCATCCTCAAAAGCATGTGAGCAGCGCCATTCTCAGTGATCCCATAAAAAAACGTTTGGTTTACGTATTGGGGTGATGATCATCCCTATGTAACATTATACAACTTCAACAACTAAGCTAGGTAGTTTCCTGCAGGTATACATAGCCTCATGACCGAATATCCTGCAGTCTACCAACCATCATTCTTGATGGTTTCAGCCTGATAAATGAAGATGAAATCCCTTTGCCATTAACCCAATGGGCACGGCTCAGGACCCCATGAGTGATGGCTTTCAGCAGCACGATCCCAGTAGTAGTACCTCGGCCCTGGAGCGCAGCCATGGTCACTGGATTGGAAAATCTACAGGAAACCATGGTTTGAACATGATTGAAATATGGGGTTTCCTGTAATTTTTTCCTCCAACCAATCCATTAATATGGGTTTTGCACGGTTTTGCCCTGTTCTTCTTTCGTCTTGCCCTTGGTTCTTCTTCGGATTTTAGACTTTCCGCATACCAATCTTGCCTCGTCTTACCTGGTGCGTAGGTAGTTGCCATGATTATTCATGGAATTCCACCGCATAAATGGTGTTTTTTCATATGGTATAACAACCGGGAACATGGATTTCGAAAATAACTGGTGATAGAATGGGATGTACAAATACGTATCATATAGTATAATACAAGGGTTGTTTAATTCTGCAAAGCAATAGCAAACCAATAGAATTCCAATAGATATATATATATATATATATATATATATTATATATATGGATGATTTGGCAAACCATCTGGGTAAACCACCCAGTTTCTGTGGATTTCACAGCTTATGGCTACACCGCGGCTATCGGCTATCGGCGTTTCAATGTGGGTAAAACAATGCCATTTTTACCAGCCATGACTGGGTAGCATCAATGAATGGTTAACTATACTATTGGGTAACTATCATGTTTACTAAAGATTAATCATCATTGATGTAGTCATAATAAACAAACCATTTGGGAATGGTAAATATACCACCTGTAAAAATGGTGATTTTCCTGGGGGATGGTCTATAAAATTGTTTTACCAACATTATTCCACTTCTTGATGGAACTGTTCCCCCGCCAAGTAGTATTTATATATGTCCCATGTTTGACTTTTCTTTGCAATTAATTCCTAACTACGTTTGACCCTCTTGCAGTCATGGCTGGAAAATCCAAGAACTTAAGATTTAATTGCATTAAGTTATTATATATCTCCAAGTCATGGGGGATATAGCGAGGACACTTTTGGATATCTCGGGAATGCTCCAGTTCCACTGCCGTCTCGCCGAACTTTTTGGAGGTCTCCATCGCGACCATGAAGCCTTTACTGAGTTGTTAGCCCATGGTGGCTTGAGGACTGGGGATGTGTTGCCATTGCTTGGTTGGGTCCCTCCATGCAGCAAACCGTAGGTACAGTAAATGATGGTAAATGGTATACCAAACCGACCCTTCTATTTCTTTTCCAAAAGGACAGTCTTCTTTCTTGCTTCACTGCTGGCAAAACCTTACAACCTTTTCACTTTAAAGCAAAGGCCTTAAAGAGATAAAGTTGGAACATACGAGGGGGAAACGTCGTATTTATTCCCGCAAAATCCTGGATGATGCGTTCTACCATCTAGTTATTTAACAGTCTGCCATGGAAAATCATCATGTTATTAATAGGTAGACCATCTATAAATGGTGATTTTCCATGGGTATTTTTTTTTGATGTTGCCATAAAAATATCCAATATGAGGATTCACCCATCAAAATTGCTGGGGTCTGGATCATTTCCATGACTTGAATGAAGGAAAAAATTCTGCAGGAAAACCCCCCAAAAATTGGGTGGAAGCACCATGGTTTCCTGTAGTCTCCCCCAAAAAAACATCTTAAAACCAACCTAATGAATCCTCAATGACACCTTATATGATTCATATATATATATATATATATATATACATAAATGTTCCCCCTTCTTTGACTTGATACACTCAGTATGTGTTTTTTTTTCAGGGGAAAAAAAACACCAGTCTGGATGGGTCAGCTTCAGGAAATCAACCACTTAGTTCGGGGTCCTTCCCTATGTGTATTAAATGTACTGTAATTGGGGGCACAGAAATATACCATTATAGAATCCAGATGATGTTCCTAAGATGAAATCATCACTAATTGATTAAAAGTGATTGACTATTGACCATCTCATTATCATCATTAGCATCGTGAACGATGAACCTCCACAGTTATTCGACCCCGCTTCAGGAGTCGTGGAACATCGGTTCACGGCGCCTTCATGACGGTCGAAGAGATGTACAGGAGCGCGCCAGATGTGTTGGCAACCAAAGGACCAGTCGGTTGTACATTGGCAATCTATTAAAGATTGTTTATGAGTGGTGAAAAGAAGTGGTTAATAATGGTTAATGAGATATAACTTATATAACCATATAATGGTTAATAATGGTCTAACCAAATGATACCAGGTGCTCATTCGTGCTTTGATCCTTTCAGATCTTTCAAACTCATTTTGAGACCATCGAATAGTTGGCGGCTGATACCGCACCGCAGGAAACAGGTGTTCAAAAACCGCAGGTTTTTGAAGAGCTTATGATGTTCATCATGTTCTTCAGCTATTCATGTTCATATTTATCAACAACAGCCAATCAGGCCCATAAAAATAGTGGTTAATAGTGCTGAATAGTGGTTAATAATGGTTAATGAGATATAACTGGTTGGTGGTTTGGAACATGAATGGATTATTATTCTCCAGTTGGGATGATGATCCAATCTGACGAATATTTTTCAGGGGGTAGGTCAACCACGAATTAGAGCCAATCAGGCCCATCAGTGTTTGACGCCAGCTCGCTGAGTCACCAGATCATCGCTAAGATGGCTATCCACCCCTTTTTCTTGCAACGAACGTCTAGGATCCATACAAACACTGAAAGAGATCGGAAAGAGACTATCTACCATAGATAAACTGCTTGGTGGTTTGGAACATGAATTTTATGACTTTCCATACAGTTGGGAATTTCATAACCCCAACTGGACGAACTCCATCATTTTTCAGAGGGGTAGGTCAACCACCAACCAGTAAAAAGTGGCTCCAAAATGATGCTCTAAGAGACCAAAGACGACATGGTGATTTTCGCCGTGGTGTGAAACACTGGAGGTCCCACCAAAGACCTATTGAAAACTGTGGTAACCACAGAATGGCCAGTTCATGTGCGCACACACACACACCTGTATTTTTTTTATACATATATGTATATATATATATATATACATTATATATATATATATATATTTTATGTATATATATATATTATATATATATATATATGTATATATGTATATATATGTATATATAATTACACATACATGTAGAAT
>Ga0126342_10018521_pt1 | contig 11928 bp, 15 predicted proteins | sample Cyp1metagenome_FD_92528 | JGI IMG/M metagenome (GOLD analysis project Ga0126342, IMG submission 92528) | Coral microbial communities from Lord Howe Island, Old Settlement Bay, Australia - Cyphastrea 1 metagenome | ecosystem: Host-associated > Invertebrates > Cnidaria > Coral ... | reverse complement strand
GCTCGGAAATCAACAGCGTCGTGGACGCAGTTGCGAATCCAAGGGCCAAACACTACCACCAAAGAGCCCTCCGCTCCCAAAAGGGGAAGCACTGGTCCCAGCAGCAGTAGCCTGCACTGCCATACATGAATCTAAATGAATCTAAAAGTTGTAACTCTGCAGCAAGGTCTACTTGCCGGCATTTGAAACCAGATTGTTGTTCAATCATTTTGATGCCAATCTACTTGATTCCAACGTTTTGGGACGCCTGGAATGGAGACTTGCCAGTGGCACCGCCAGCTACAGCAAACGGTGATGCAGCCACGGGTATAGGTTTTTTCCCTGGCAGGACATGAGATGCGTGGCACCAGCAACACTCTTGACACACTATCTGCTGGAAAGGGTCTTATTTTCCTCCAAAGAATTCGACATTTAGAGTGGGGCTGTTGCAAACTTGGAACCACAAAATCCCACTGTCTAAATCTCATCTTCCCTATCAATATTGGCATTTCTTAACGCTTTCACCATTGTCAGACAAAGCAGATCATGTTGTTGAATGGGTATGGGTCAACATTTAAAAAGCAAAACCGCAGAGGTTGGTTCATTTTGAGGATTGTAAACATCCCCATTTTTGCTCACTGGCATGATCCATGTCCGTTTCCTCAAAACATCACTATCGCAACCTCCAAGAAGATTAAAAAAAATCCAACTCAATTCAATTCTGGCAAATTGAAACCCCGATTCTGAATCTTGGGGTTTCTATCACTGAACCCCAAAATACCAGGCGTAGCTCAGTGATATCCCCATGACATCGCCACATCCACGTCTGGCCTAGACCGGAGGACCTGGGGCGCTCCGAGGGTCGTTGCGGTGCTGGCAGATCATGATCACCTGCAGTGGGGATCTATTTTGTTTTTTGCTCGGCAATTGATGCAATTGTGAATGTGATCCTACACTGTGTATATCATATACACAACTATCATGCATATATACATATATACATATGCGTATCACATATGTATATATATATAAACACATAATATATAATATATGATATATATATATATACATACATCCATAAACATTATATACATATATACATTCACAATACATATAGATATATAATTATATATATGCGATATTTAAATTTGAAGTGTTGATCCATCTAAGCCCATCTCTCACCACATACGCTGGATAAGCAACGGGGGCCACCCTTCCAAGTGCCCCCACAATAGTGAAAACTCACCGTTCCATCCGAGGCTGCCAGCAGAACCACTGGTGGTGCCACCAGGTCAGCCTCTGTGGTCTCTTTCCTGCACCGTTGCCCAATCGAAAACAGATCGAAAAGCGTGATCCAGTACATCTTTGCTGTAGAATCTGTGATTCAATACATTCCACCTCTGCAGTTTATTGGGTGAAGTGCATGTGGTGCTCCTGGTGATTTTGCCTTTGAAGCTGGTGAGAAGACAAAGTCCCCGCAGCTTGGTGGTATCCTGCAATCGCACATGGCGACAAGGCTTGGCTCATCGATTGCATGTCTGATGGCTAAAGATCTTACCCGTTTTAACCCTACAAATGGCCGGTCATAGGTCCTACAAATTCTCAAAGATTATGATTAGACAGGCTTTTGTTGTCGGGGAGACCGCAAATTTAGATGGTCTGTCCGGTTCAGAAATACGGCCTGGTTCCAGTGAAAGAGTAATGACGGCTTGCACAAAACAAACAAACTGCTCTGCTATATCAATGATGCTTGCATCAATCGGAATGGTTTAATTTTATCGAAACGTATTGCCTTCTTCCACGACTCTGCATTGATGAAAAGTCATCAAATGGGCGTGTCTCAAATTTGGACCCAAAGAAGTCCAATCAGTTTATCATCATTTTCACCATCCGTTGCCATTTCTAGTGATCCCAAATGTTGATCACCGTTGAAAAGCTCAGCTCTGCACATATGATGCTGCTGAATGTGGACAACTCAACTGCTTGCCCTTGCAGGAAGCCGAGCCCAGTTCATCCCGTTGCAGGTTCCAATCTTCTTGGGGGTTGTGCGTAAATGATGGATTAATCCAACATATGAATATAAATATATTATTGTCGTTTTATACATATATATATATATTATACATATACATACATACATATGTATATATATACGGTTATATACGTATATATACACATAATGTATATGTGTGTACATAAAAATAGATGGTGCCATGTTCCTGGTGATTCCATGATCAACCCATGGGATCTGGATCCCCCCTGGCACTAGCCGAACCTCACTGAATGCAATGGAAACAGCTGTGATTCTCCTAACAGTTCCCCGAAGTGAAAGATACTGAATGTGTAAGAATGAATATCCTGCTAGTTGCTTCCTGGTTGGAAAAATCTGCGGAATGGGAGATATGTTCAGCGTCTCACACTCGGCCTCAGGTAGCCCCAAAGGAGCCCAAAGCTGGTCACTCTGAGAACAAAGGGATTCGTCACCTGAGTCGCCCATGGCAGCATCTGACCACTGTGCCTGTGGATAGTTTAATGAAAAATATCATGAGAGATCGTGCGATTTTGGGGTACCCTATTTTCAAACCCAGGACCCGTGCCGCTCAGGACCAGAATGTCAGTGGCGGCAGTAACTCCCATGATCAGCATGGACCTGATCCAATGGGAAACTGAAGTCAGCGCATGAGTGATTCATATGGACCCAGAAATAAGCCATCGGCTACTTGAACACGAATAGCTGGTGTAATAATAGGTTTGCCACACTACAGAGTCCGTCTGTACACAACAACCGACAAAAACGTTGTTCAGCCAGAAAGCATCTTTTTAGACTGCAAACGAGCAGGGTTTCTGTGGAAAGCATATTCTGACACAAGAAAGAACTCCATTCAAAACCCCACGCAACTTGCTAAGTGGTGCGCCAGTCAGGGATCCACAGACTATGCAAGAACAGTTGCTCCACCTGAAGCAGGAAATGTCCAACAAAATCATTTACGTTCTCACAGCGCTTGCACAGCGCTTGAAAGACAGCACAAAGGACTGCACATACGCTTCCATGAAGATCTCGTATGTGGTGATGGCTCCGACACAGCCGCTTTGGCCATCTGCAGCCATTGAAATGACGGCCTCTCAACTCCAAAAGATGTCTTGGAGCGGATGAAACATATGAAACAATCAAGCTGCTATCACCTGCTATGGCTGCTATGGAAAGTACCTGCAGGTTGAAGGCATCTTTCTGATCCGGCTGCTCCATGACCTCGCAATGGCGTGGGTTTTTTTCCGTTCATTCACAGCACTCCAGAATGAGGTAGGAACGGAAACGTTAAATTGGTCACGTTTTGGTGTGGAACCCATGTCTAGAGTGTCACTACTTTGTTCTTGGGTGTGGTAGTTTTGAGCCTTTCCCCATGTGAATGGGATCTCTGAGGCACCCAACGTACATGCACACGACTTCGTAAGGATCTCCATCCTCCCAGTCCAGGCCACATCTTTGGGCTTTGAGTAGGATTGATGGCAGAGCAATGTCATAACCTGCTGATATTCTGTATGTGTGCCTCATGTATGGAATCTAATAGCTATAATAGGATATACCGTATATACCCTAATCACCAGAATGGCGGATGGATCTTCTGCAAAGGACGTTGATTTTCTTCAGCGGGGCAAGGCAGCATAGAGCGCCGCGTCGCTTCAACTTCTGTACAGGCTGTACATGTTAGGCTGTACATGTTAAAGCAGCAAACTGCTCACATCTCCGCACTTTAGGAGACACGCTGCTGGCTAGTTACCACTTCAAATGTTCAGCTTCAACAAATGGAAGCTTAGAGAGGCGTAGTGAGAGCCACAGTGCAGTCCAAACATATGAGTCAAAGAAAAGCTAGGCTATGCAGGAAAAAGTCTAGCTTGAAGGCCACAAAGGAAGGTTTGAGTTCCAACCTTTCAGTTCGCATTTTGGATGCAACTGTGGAGCTTGGTCCTACGACCTATGCTAGAGCTACGTAATTAACAATTTCAGGCAAATGTTAGGGCATACTTTTGCCCGTGCAAGTATGGCAGAAATTCTGTTCAACAGATTTCCACTTTGACGTGTCACATGTGGCATGCTTCTTTGGGATCTCAACTGTGTCCACTCAGCAAGCGCTGACAGACCTTCATTGGCACCAATGTCTGCGTTTCACCTCGGCTCTAGCAGGTTTGACCCGACGGAAACCTAGGGACCTTCCTTCGTTGGAGGAATTTGTGTGAGAAACTGTTGTGTGAAACCATTTGTGTGTGAGACAACCTGTGAAACATTTAAAAAATCGAGGATTCAGCATCAATGTGAACCAATATAATATAATAAAATGCTTCCAGGCGTTTCACAATCGAGGTCTCCGATAAATCATGCAATAACAGCACCAACAAAGCAGGGGCCGAATGGGGCCGAGGCGGCCGAGTTGCAAAAAAGTTTTACAAACCTCCGTGCAAAGCCAGCCTCGACCTACTCGGGATGAGTGGGAAGCAAAACTTCAGAAAACATCTTCACATATCTTCACCATTTTTTTTGGATTCCTATGGATTCCTGAAATACTGGGATATTCTGGGAACTTCTGGGATATTATGGTATATGGGTATATTATATATGCATCCCTGTGATAGATGGATGTTATCCCTGTGATAGATGGATGTTGGATGATGATGGATGATCATCCCCAATCTGAGTTGACCAGCAAAAAAAAAAAATGTCTGCCCACCTCCAAAGCCGCGGCAAGGACCAAGCACAGCACCACCAAACCATGGAGGCAGGCCCATTGAATTTGGGCCGCCTGTAACATGTCAATCATGTCAGAAGTGGAACGAAATTTCTGAGCCTTCACAGCAGCACAGCAAAGTGCCTAGTTATGCCTTGTTATGCCTAGTTGACGTGTCCGCTGGCCTTCAAGAGATTGGCTTTGGTAAATTCTGCCGTGTACTGGGTAAACAGCAAGAGCCACACCTTGACATGGCCGGGTCATGGACTCCTTTCATCAGTCAGGCAGTGACACATTTTTTGTGGGTCGATTTTCATGCCGAGAATCCAAGAGGACCGCTGCCACACACAGGACTGCCCAGCCGACTTCCAAATAAGCAGTGAAACCAATGCTGACCACTCCATTCATTGCCGCAAGAATGAAAGAGCTGGCATGGTAGTAGGAGTAGAAAGAGGATCGCATCCCAACACACACCTGCAGTTGAACACTGGAGACCATAAAATTAAGTGAAGGATGAAGTGGGGCAATCTGAAAAGGTAGCCATGGACTGTTTCAAATCTAGCAACACTGATGGCCACGATGGGCAGAAGGGATGCAGCTGCGATCATGAAAGAGTGCTGGTTCAATTCGCTCAAAGACCAAAACGACCAGGAAATCTGCAAGCGTTCAAAACGAACCAAAAGAGCAGCCAATTTCGCAGTGGAGACCAAGGGCAAAAGAATCCGAGTAGCCCTCGTGCCAAGATGTGTCGAGTGCTCCGTGCCAGTGACTACTACAAGCAAACTCTCTCTGACAATCGTAGATTGTGTTACTCCAAAAGGGAGGTAGTTTCGATAGTTGTTTTTTTCCTTGAACTTTCTTTCCAAGGAGCAAGACACCATGCACAAATGCAACTAAGCCCAACGCTGCAGGGAATAGTGTGAATAAGCTGCCATAGAGCCCACGTCACGATGAAAGGGACTGTGCAGGGTTCGCAAGGGAAAGAAAGCTGCCACCATGTAGAACACCCAGAGGTGCCCAAAACCTCCAAGACAAAGAAGTCTTGATGCCAAATGATCCAAAGCTTCAGCTCTGTGCGTTGGATCTCGGATTCCTTGCTTGTAGATGGCCTGCCAATGTGCATCCGCCGATTGAAAGCATAGCACCATCAGCACTGTGCACAACACCAAAAGTGTCTGGAAGGTTCCCCAGGGACGCAGAAAGGAGTCAGAGCATCTGAAGCGATGGCTTCGCCAACGAGATTGCAGTGACTGCTGCATATTTGTCAAGAACTCATCCGGCAGCAAGGAGTCCCCAATTGCCCACAAAAGTCGATGGCAGACTCGCTCAGGAAGAAGACTCACCACCACACAGAACCTGGCAATTATGAGAGGATGCAGCGTGATGTTGCACTGATTCATCCCACCCCCTAATTTATCGAATGCCACTCAACTCTGGCACTCAACTCCATGAATGACGTTGAATGTATTGTATGGGATCAGTGGGGAACATTCATGGTATTTCACCTTTGCTAACTGACATGGCAACAGAAAATAATTTTAACCCAAATTTTCCAACCAGCCGTTTCTATGGCCAACCAGCCGTGAATTATCACCAGAGGGTAATCATCCAAACGGCCTCTTCGAGCCTGACCACTCAACTGTCCACTCCATCTCCTGGAGGGTCACGTTTTTGGGTCCAAAACTGTTGGTTTTTGGCCAGAAAAAAATGCTACTTTGATGAACTTCAATGGAGAACATATGGGAAAATGATGATAAATTCCCGGGATGGGGTACACTGATGTACACCGGATATTAATATTCAGACAAACCCATAGATGCAGAGAGTCTGCACCCCTTTGCATCTCTCAACTTGGTCTGGAATAAAAGGTCTGGAAACTGCTCATCCATTCTTGTTCGCCTGGGCTTGCCAAGTGTGTACACTGATAGATATCTCAGCCAAGTCTCTTGCAAAAGCTTCTGGTGTACAGATTCATATTCCAACTGCACATAGGGCCAGTAGCTATAGCAGGTACTGGCATGACCTTGGAGTATTGGAGCGTTCCGTTGAGAAATTCCATCAGCGACATATCTTGGGGGACCAATAACGAGTGATGGCTGTTCGTCCAAGGTGCGAATGATGTACCTTGCCGTTTCTTCGGCCCATGCTGCTACCACATCCTTCGAACATTTGACCACTGCTCCACAGCTTTAACATATGTAGAGTGCTTTCGTGCAGCTGAAAAAGACGACAACAACAGGATTGCGCTCAGACTACCTTGTTTACAACATCAATCTCAAGGACGGCTTTAGACTCTTTAGACTCTAGACTTTGATTTTCAGATATTTTCAGGTTTGCTGGTTGTGCCCACAACCTGATTGAAGCATGCTTAAAAGGATTAAAAGGCAATCCTTCCGCCACTGTCGGCCACTGTCCTCTGGTTCAATGGTAACTGGGTTGGACGTCCAAAGACCGCGCCAACGGGATGGCCGAACCTTCACCAAAGCAGGCGTACAGTTGGTGTCACTCACTTCAGAGCTGTCCCACCGAGGCAAGGGTAGAATTTGGATAGAAAAAATGTGACGAATGTGACAGAAACTCTGAGAAACTTTGAGAAACTTTAGTGCCTCGGATACCATTCCAAAACTTCCAAGAGTGACCCAATGTTTGTTATTTGTTCCACATGTTTTCTACATAGCACTTCACATGGTTTGCGACGGCACCTGGACGAAGTAGTCAGTGAACAAGCGCTCAAAGTCTAAGACCCAGCTGTGGCACCGAGCAGGTGGCGAATCCACTGGTTTCAGCTGGCGCTCGCTCTTCAGTGATGTCCAAGTATCAGCTGCTTCAGCACATGTCCTTGTAACGAGATTGACTTTGAAAGCCATCATGCTGAGGAAAATGGTGATAACTGATAACTCATAACCCATTGGAATTTACGTAGCCTCCATGCAGACAAACTCAGAGAGAGAGAGAGAGACTCTCGTAATGGGACGCATTGCTCTCTCTCTCTCTCCCTCTCTCTCTCTCCCTCTCTCTCTCTCCCAGTGTCAACACAATAAGATGTTTCTCAAGGCACACCAAATTTAGGCCATGGATTGTAAAACTCTCGACTAGCTGGCCAGCCAGGCCCAGTTATATAATATATATATATATATATTTAAATGAGCTCGGCATATTGCTATGATGTCTCTCTCAGCTACTCTTTCAACTCCTCTCCAAACCATTAGTACGCTGGAGGCATACACAAAGCTGTCCAGGTTTATGTTGCACTAGGTCAAGAAATGTCCAAAAATGATCCATTTTTTCTCACTCACATCAGCATAGTCGTGGTGCCATCTGGGTGATCTTGGAGTCTCAGGGCTTCGCTGCTCACCGCGGCGCCGAAGCATGGAGGGCAAACCCATCTCAGCCATGGTACCTGACATCGACGTTCCAAGATATTCGAACTGGGCAAAGTGGCGCGCAGGGCAGGACATTGAGGCAATGAACAACAGCAGCAGCAGCAACAACAACAACAACAACAACAACCACCAACAACAACAACAAAAAAAAAGAAGAACAACAAGAACAACAAGAACAACAAGAACAAGACCTGCTCATGCTTCCGTGATCAAATCTGTAAGCCATCATTCATTGCCGAATGTTCTTAATTGAGGTGATGTTAATCTGCCATTGTCTGTGCACATTGCCTGGCAGTGGCAAGCTGACATCGCCGCGCGGTGGAAGGGGCTGTAGCACTGGAGCGGGCCTTTCCTGTCAAAGCCACCAAGGAAGAACAAAAAAATGATTTTGTCATGTTTGAAGATGGATAAACATTGATAGTTTGCATTCTTCGACCTGGGGTCATGACATGAGCTAGGTTCCTTCAAAGCCTCATTCTTTTCAGGTCCTTGACCTTTGTTCTGCAAGCTTACGGAGCTTACGGATATTTTCTGGCCCGTGACTCCTCATCAATCTGCGCCAGCCCTGCCACGCCATTCACAGTGAAGCTACGCAGAATCGGCCTGGCTCAAGTCACCAAGGTGAGAATTGCAACCCTTGGGGAGCTGTCAGCTTCCTTCAGTATCTCCTTCTTATCCATCTTATCACTGACTTATCACAGCGAAGCAATGCGAAGCATCATGCGGCCTAGTGCGGGCGACTGGTGAGAGTAAGCCACTCTGGCTTTTTTGCCAGGGAATCTTTGGCGTCGGAAGCTTCAGAGACATGGCTGCAATATGCTGCAATGGTTTCAAGAATGTGCCAGTGATTAATGACGTTGCACAAGGGGTTCGTCTGATTTCTACTTGTTCCAGAACGGAAAGTTTCACCTGCTTGTATGTTTTGCGTGCTTTTCGCAGCTGTGTGTCTTGCGGACTTGCGCTGAAATCTTGCCAGGAGGCAAACATGAACAGGCAACAGTCCCTCAAATCATTGAATGACTCAGCATCACTCACTGGATCTTGTCAGACTGGTAGGCCAAGTATGGCTTTGTTCAAAACTCGAGCACGCTGCCCAAACCCCCTGCTGCAGACCACCAAAACCGGTGATAGTTCAGTTATCTTCATCCCCTCATTTCATTTGGTATCCTGGCCTTTGACACAACCCAATATCACATCTATTTTCCGGGCTGTCCTGCCAATCTCTTCGAGGCACAACTGCGATACCACAGAGGTTGCCATAATAAAAGGCATCCTGGCCGCTGCCGCGATGCCGCGAAATGCAGTGCTGGCAGCATTTAGAAAAAACGTGCCTGTCCTCCATGGAAGCTGGCACCTGCTCCAAGTAGACTTGCCAGGAGGTTGCTGAAATTGTGTCCACTGCCTTTCAATTGAGGATTCAGAATCGGAAAAAGCAACAGATCTGCCAAAAGACATGCGAGTCGCACCGCACTGGAGATTCACAGCAGCACATTGCTGCGGCTTTTGAGGATCTGGGCTTTCGTACCCAAAAATTGGACTTTTCTTCGTCGGGCGGCTTACCACCAAGCAGCACCAAGTCTGACCTTGGTTGACACAGATTTTCGGGCACCTCGTTACATCAGTGGCACGTAACTCAAAAAGGCAACGATTACAGCTATGGAATTTCCATGTTGCCAGCTCTATCAGACTCAAAAATGGATCCTACAATGATTGCTTCAACAGCGATGCGCCTTGGCAATGCCGCGGCGCAACTTGGTGCAAACTCCGTGTTCTCATGAATGCTGTTGTAATTGCCTTGGCAGTGTCCAAAAATCCAAAGGTTAATGTTGCTATATCTGATTCGAACAATCCCTCTTCATCTAGTTAGTGCCACCCCACAGAATTACCAGGGCTGAACTGGCCATTGCTCAAGTGCCCTTCGGCGCTGCTTTATCGACATCATCCATGACAGGTATTTCTACCAGTGAAATGTCAGCTTCAGACCACCCCCATCTGGCTGAATCATCTCCACGCGGCCGCTCCTGTAGACCTGCTCAGGAACTACCAACTGGTAAAGTGGCTTTGTCTTAAATTGGGGAGAGTTATCCCTGATGCGTGGCAGTGTTAATTGGCAAAATGATAAATCATGATAACCATTAACCATCGGCTTTGAGACCAAAGTTTAAATATGTTTTGAGACAACCCCAAGCAAACGTCGAGATGTTTTGAGGCAAAGCAGCTCCAGGCATTAAGCTTCCAACACAAATCAGGGTATCTTCCTTCCATGTCGTCATTGATATTGCATCATCGTCAACCACGTTCTCACAAACCTCTCCCACGGCAGGGCTAGCACATTCAGAAAGGGAGTACAGGAAAGCCGCCAACAGCAAAGCTGGGACCGACGAACGCCTGTTTAGCTGTGCCGCTTTGAGCGTCCGCAACGGAGTAGACTAGCCTTAGCAAGCAGACACTCAAAACAAAACGAGTTCGCGAAGCCTGAGCCAATATCTGTCTTGACAAGACGGCTGAATCAAAGGTGGACCAACGAGAACTGTATGGTCTCACAAGAATCCAAAATGTTGGCATCAAGGCTGCATACCGCTATGCAAAGGACTTCCTAAAGTCAAGCTGTTGGGACTGACAACAAGTGAAAAATCCATTTAAAAAGTATTGAGTTCGGAACAAAGAGTTAGCACAAACAATGCAAATGAACGCAGTGCCCTCCTGGACAGAGCAGCTTGCAGAACTCGACAACACGCAGATTTAAGCACCCAAGCCCGAGCCTGCCATAGAAAAACACAACAACTGCCTGTGGCTGAACACACGCTGCAACATCTGCAACTCCTCATTCGTAGTGATCATAGTCGGTGGATCAGGCGTTGGTATGCGACCTCAGCAACCAAAAGGCGCCACAGGTTATGATCCACGAGGTCGGCATCTGCTTTACCTCCTATCCCTTGGTTTGGTGAAAGCCAGGTGGATGCAGCATTTGAGGTGCCCACATTTAGGGCCGATCGTCGGTTTGGAGAAGGACGGCAGATCTTTGCACCCAGAGACCTGTCGGAAGCGTGGACACTCAGCAAACTTCTGCTGAAGCTCTGTCCAATTAAAACTGACACAGAAACAAAACGTGCTGGAAAGCCAATCAGGGTTTGTCTGAATAGGCTACCCACAATCATGTATTTCATCATTCCCATTAAAATGACCACAAAATGAGTGTGTGTGGAAACCAACCCGTGCAAAAGATTCCAGAGCTCTGATTTTGACATCTCTGCTGCCCCGGCAAGCTCTTCTCCAGCATATGCAAGGACGGTTGACCCCTGCACCGGAAGGCTTTTGCGTGACATCCGGGTGTAATATAACGAAACACATCGGGCATGCAGTAGTTATATAAGCAACGCGCCTGTCATTTTCCACTGCAACATTGAGAGATCCATCGCCAGCAAGACCACTTTGGTCCAAAAGCTGGCACTTTCACCCAACCAGACCAAGACGTTGATCAGGGCGGGTTTTAGACACATTGGGCTGGGGAAGCTTGAGAGTGATCATTGTAGTTGCATGCTTGAAGTCAAGCAACGCGCCTGTCATTTTCCACTGCAACATTGAGAGATCCATCGCCAGCAAGACCACTTTGGTCCAAAAGCTGGCACTTTCACCCAATCTTTCCACCACCCTCTCCAAGCTCCTCATCGTCTTTGGTCTGGAAGAGGTTCCACCATGTAGTGGGTGGGATTGCAGAGTTTAGGAAGGCCACGGACTGTCCCAAGATTTTGGTGAAGTTCCCAGCCAGCTGATTCACCCTAATCTTGGTCTGCCTATCCAGTGTTTCTGCAAAGGTGGTGTAGAGGTTTCCTGAAGGTATATTT
>Ga0126342_10018520_pt1 | contig 11928 bp, 9 predicted proteins | sample Cyp1metagenome_FD_92528 | JGI IMG/M metagenome (GOLD analysis project Ga0126342, IMG submission 92528) | Coral microbial communities from Lord Howe Island, Old Settlement Bay, Australia - Cyphastrea 1 metagenome | ecosystem: Host-associated > Invertebrates > Cnidaria > Coral ... | reverse complement strand
TGGATAAAATCATCTTAGACTGCGTAAAAACGTTTTTGGTGTATCATCTTAGGGGCGCAGCATTTTGACACCACTCCTCTCCCACTACACTACCTTTCGTCCGCCTCCGCCTGCTCTCAAGTCCTTTTGATACCTTTTGATTGTTTCTTTTCTGTCATTTTTCGTTCGGGGCACCTTGGGGTTCCAAGAGCTAGCAGCATCAAGCAAGGCAGGTCTTGTACGGTCAAACTTGTTTTTTTTCCATCACAGTCCCTGTGTGACAACAAGGCATAGTCACTTGGGTCCTCAAGAAGGCGGGCCCGCCCGCAGTGGAGCTGGAAACCATTGAGGCTGCAGCAGCCTTTGAGAAGGAAAATAGGCTGGGAGGGGAAAGCATGGCCAGTGCTGTACTGTCGACAGTTGAATTTTACAGTACCAGTGCAGTTGAAACTGATGCACCACTTCGCACTGCTGCACCACAGATCGTGCAGCTATCCAGGCCCAATATGGCCAATCATGCTGTTGTCAATTGTTGTCATATTTTATTTTAAGCCGACCTCACTCCAAATCTTTGGGGCGCAGAGCAGGTTGGCAGTGCTTTGCTTTTGCGATGCACCCGTGCGGAGTGCCTTTGAGCGTGCAGCGCGGCAAGTGGAGGAGATGGCGGGGGTGCATAAGGATCCACAGAGACTTGGGCAATTTGAAGTTTGAAGGTTCTGGACTATGTTTGTCCGCTTTGGCCTCGTAAGAGACTGCCAGGTGTTTTCTGCGACCCCGTGTCACAACACGATGTAACAAGAGAAGATAAAACCCTTTATTAATTTATGCTGCGCGGGAGTTGAGGCGGACATCAATGCGACCGATTACTACCGTAGATGGACGAAATATTCAAACCCCTTCTATCCGGTACAACCCCCTCGCCCCCAAAGTTCAATGTTAATGTAACCTGAAGTGCGTTAGCCCCAATGGACGAAACAAATCAAACCCCTAACTTATCACTTTATGCTAACACGCGCGCTGAAACATTGAGATTTGGGGGTGCGGGGGTTGCGTGCTGCAGGGTTTGAATATTTTGTCCATCTACTGTAGTGACTAGCGCGCCTAGAATGCTCTAATTACTTCATGATCTTCATGCCAGATGTGATCACGGAGTCATTATATATAATCCTAAACGACCATTTGTACTATTGTTTTCCCATACGAAAAAAAACCATGACGATCCCACATAAAACCATACGAATTTGAAAATAACATACGAATCCAAAAAACACATACGAATTGATGATGCATGATTATGCATGATTATGCATGATGGGCTACAGATGGATTTGGATTTCAATTATGGGTCTTGCTATCAATTGTGTGACCCCTTCAACCCTTCAACCTTCCCAATGGTTTCCCACTGGGGTCCCTGCAGCCCAGAGCTGGTGCTACCCACACACATGCGTGCGTTGCTGACCCTCATCGCCTTTTTTCCAACGCCTGGCCCTAAGAGCTCTGGAGGTAACTGGGATCAAACCATCGACCAAAATGTCGACGATATAGCCCCAAGGCCCTCTGCAGCGTGTTTCGCGCTGCAGAATGAGGGTGGGTCCGTCTACTTATTCGTGATATTCGTCCTATGAAATCCTCATCGGTCCAGGTTGAATGCACGGTGATGTTGATGATGTATTCGCTAAGTTCTGCTTGGTAGGCCATGTCGAGCCTTAGATCAATAAAAGTGGCTCATGATTGAGTAATGGGGTCCCATCAACCATAACATCAAAAACAGTGGGGAAACTACAAAATTTGATCCTATAAGAAAGTCAAGCAACATCAAGTGGCCAAACATATGTAGTTTTGGTCTCATCTTGAATAACATAAGGCCACACTTGGAGGTGAGCGATGTCAGGGTGCAATACCCATCCTTAAAGGTTGATAGGTGTTTTTTGTAAAGATGGTTCAGGTGAAAAAACAATATATAATTACATAATATGCCCAAATATGCAATACATATCCCAGAAAATTCTTAGGGGCAACTGATCGATGAAACAAGAGTCGATGAACCCCCAGCCATCATCCACCAACTGTCTTGCCACTGTCTGGTGCAACCAAATCCCACTGCCGTACACGGTTCTCCAGAATCTGTTGATAGCTGCAGAGCTCCACTTGAGAACTGCCACCATATCCCTGAAGTCAGCCACCTAAGATGGAAAACGAATAGGGGGTGACAGGTCATGGTTTCAAAGGATCCATCTAAGCCAATTTACTGCAAAGATTGTCAAAAAAATCCTTTGTGTATACAGGTAACCACAGAAGCTACATCTATTTGCTGTAGCTCTTGATCCAACCAGCTACCTACCACGGCTGCGTCATGTCCTTTCCCAAGTCCCTGGGGTAATCCACGTAACCTGGGTTGTTGGAATCATGTGGAAAGAAAAGATTCTCATAAATTTGTGACATAACTATATAGTTTGTTTATTGTTTTTTTTCTGGGGATGCTGGCTAGTAACGACCCGATTGGCAGTTTCAAGGTCTTGTAACTGAACTCGTGTATACTGGTACTTTTGCCATTGGCATCACAAAAAGCCATGAATCGAGAGTAGGCATTCCGAAATTGGGCCTCAGTAGTCCCACCACCAAAGTACCCGACCATCATCAAAAGAACAATCGCACTGGCATAGTAGCTCTTCCCCACACCGTCAATGGCGAATGTATGAGCTGGGTCAATACGAATGTATCTTGGGTTCCCCTGTAGGAAGACCAAGTCTCGAAGTGGAGATGGGTTCCCTGGTTTGTAGGGCTTGGTGTTGACATCTGAAGGCCGAAGTCGTTTTACAGAGCCTTTCATATCCCACCAATCCTTAGATTCAAAGCATCCTTCATGAAGAATAACACTTAACTATTTCCACTATTGATATATCCTTTCTACTTCCCCTGAAATATATTGCCAAGTATGTAGTACCAAGAGTCTGGCAACATGCACCTATGACACTTGTCCGTGCAGTTGAAACCGTTTGCCAATCCACAAGCTGATCGTAAGAAAGGCCAATCGCCTTTGATAGCTGTGATGATGAAGCGAAACCTGTGAACTTTCCCTTTCCAAATGACCTGAGATGTTTTTCATTCCCCAACAAAGTATTTGATTGGTGCAGGTATCCCAGTATCCCATCATTTTCTGAGAACAACATCAATATCTATATACATTCACCACCCCTTATTTTATAAAATATATATAATGATTTTGGCCCACAAACCGTAAGTCCATCAGTTGCCAGCTTGTTAAGGTCTTCAACCCACGCAGCCAGCAGATCGTTCAAGGTGGCTGAAGTGTAGGGAGCTGGGAGGATGGTGTAGAGCAAGCGACTGCATGGGGAAGGCCTGAGCGATAGGATGTCACAATTTCAATGCAAGGTTACTGCAAACCACTAATATGGGGTAATTATGGGTATTTTGGAAACTAAAAATGTACTTATAGGTGTGCTAAAGCTCCCAGACATGTTGGACTTGTTGGAGAACAGTGGGATAATGGTCTGGGTCGCCATAACCATTACTGGTTGTTTTTGCCTTCCTCTTCCTTCATCCCCATGTAGAGCTAGTGGTATCGACTCACTCCACTGGGACCGAGGCAGATCGAAGCCAGGTTCAACAGCCACAAATCTTTCCCAAAAGCCATACAACTCTTGTTTGAATTGGTCAGCATGGTCCAAACCCAATCCTCCAGTGAAGAAATGACCCCCCAAATCGAAGAGGCATTCGGCCCAATCAGAAAGGTGTAGCACCGGGTAGTCTACAAGGTATTTTTGGGGTCTTCTCCTCGAAGGTCTCACATAGGTTCGAACAGTGGACATCTTGACTGGAAACAACCGCTTAAAGTTGCGCACTGTTGTATGCAAGTTCCTGCATATATGCGAATCCAGTTTCGTTTTGCCACACTTCGCCATTTTTGAAAGTAGTGGGTCTGCCAAACCTTGGGGGTAACAACATGGTGCATGACTCAATGTGCACATATGAATAACTGTGCACATACGAACAACTGTGCAACTAGATTTTGTCAAGGAACCATGTCTTTTCAACCTGTTGTTGGCCACGTGCGCTAGTCGAACCACTCGCGCTGCTGATTCAGCCTGGGATTCCATATGATTCCAAGATGATTGCTGTATCTAGATTATTCTAGATTGATCTCCTCAAGTAAATGTGGTTTTTGCCAGCTCATTACAAATAAGATGCAATCAAGGGGCCCCTTCCTCGAACCCAACTAAAAGCTCATCGGCCAGGTCTGCATCAGCATCCTCTGCGACGCCTGGCGCTGTGCTGGATCAAGGCCATGGGTTTCTTACGGTTTCTCCGGGAGGAGTTCTGGTGGTCATGGCTGTTACTGTTGTTGAACCCCTTGCCTGCATCTTCAACCCTTGAAGTGAAGAGTTGATCCCTGGAGGAACCTGCGCAGGGGATTGTTGTTCATTTTTTTTTCAAATATCATTGGTGTAAATAACATATACCAAAAGAAAAGTCATCGGTCAAGAGTATTTTTCGTCTTTGGTGCTCAGCGATGTGGTTGAGTATTGACACCCTATGGTTCTAGATGTTGCTTCAGCCAGATTTCCAAAGTGACAACTAAATGTTGAGATTGAAGCATCCCAAAAGCTCCTAGCTGAATATATCAATGAAATAAATGCTGCTGTCTATCCTGGCTGCATGCAACAAACCCCAAGAATGTGGCATCTGCGTAGAGCCACTGCATAAAATTAAGACGCCCCACAAGTCCAACTGGTCATATGATTGAATTGTCAGTTGGTAGAAACTTTGGGGAAAAAGATATGGATCCTAAGCCGCTTCCTTTGGAGCTGCTTTGGACTTCTTTGTAGTGGGCTTCTTGCCACCCCTATTCTTGCCCTTAGGCTTGGCTGCACCCCCACTGCTGCTAGGCTTGGACCCAGCACCAGGAGTATTTCCCTTTTGCTTCGAAGTGTTTCCTTTCAGATTCCTGCAGGCAAGCTGGACATCGTGCATGCAATGCATGGGGCTGGAGCCATACGTGGTTGGCATGCTGGCCCGGGTCCTGGCCCGAATAACTAAGTTATTGAGCGCTACGTCAGCTCGGGTGCAGGCTGAGCAGTGCTGTAAGATGGACTGTCGAACTTCTGGCCTCCCAAGTTGTCTTGTCGGAAAATTATTCCAACTCCAGAGTCGCATTTATAGAAAATTGCAATGGGCTAGCTTGAGTGGAGAAGACCCTGCCTTTCTGACCTAGTCACTGCAGCTTCCACTTGCAGCGTCTCAAGAGCTTGGTAAAGTTTCTGCAACGTGTTGGTGTGGATCGCAATCTGCTTCGACAACCTAAGGCAAACGATAGAATTTAATTACCAATTTCACCAACATACATTGTGAATAGCATAGGTCATGACAACTGCTGTTGGTTTCTGATTGAAGTTGCATTCATTCCACCGACTTAGGTTCTTGCTCCTGAGACTGAGGGGTCCCAAGCTTGGCGAGCTTGTCCTAGATAGGGGTGGTGAAAAAAACATATCAAATCCAAATTTCAAGCTGAGAAAGCATTGGATCATTTTACAATAATCTTGATAGACAACCAGTCCTGAACGCCACTGACATTGTCAAGTTTGCGACCACAAACCTCCAGAAAATGGGGAAGGATTGCAATCGCCGAAGAGTTTTCCTGGACCGAAGGAAAGACCAACCTCAGTTTTAGATGACTTAGATCCAATCAAAAACATATATAAACAGGTCTCGCATGTGGAATGGAAACCATTTGCAGTCTATGTTTTGATGGAAACTGCTGTAAAGATGCTTGAAACTGCCGCTGCTCGACGCAGCATGATCTCCTTGACCAGCTTCAGGCTCACCACGACGAGCGAGATCTTCAGCATTGGAGGCCATGTCTGGCATGCCCTCATCTTGGAAGATAGACCCATCGGGATCCTCACTGCATGGTATGCGAATTCATGTTATACACAAACATATTTTTTGGGGGTACTGGTGACCATTGGTGTTTGCTAACTACTGGGTCAGTGTCAGGTCTAGCTAGAAGCTATCTTATAAGACGAGGCTCTTCGCAGGTCATGTTTCCAGTCCTGCTGCTTTCCTCCCCTTCCTCTGTTTTCAGTGCAAAACTATCTCCTAGGATGATCTTGGCTTCCTCCTCTTGGTGGATGGGTGAACGCCTGATCAAATTGTGCTTCCCAGCCCATTCGAAAGCTGCATCCACCATCTTCCTTGGGAAGGAAACCCATCCAAAAAACATTGATCTTTGAAGACAGGTTGAAAGGGCACAAACAAATGGGACCATACCAATACCTGCTTATATTTTTTTAATTGTGTCCTTTCAACCCTTGTTGGTCATCCATGAAGCTGTATATATACATGTTATAAAATCGTTTTTGTAAACGTCGCTAAGATCAGATCTTGCTCCAGTGTTCAGCTTGCATCAAGTAGTGACGTGTCACCCACTTGCCTTCCTTGGTCCTTTGGTGAACGGTCGACTGCCACTTTCGAATCTGCAATTCGACTGGTGCGAACTGCATGCCATTCTTCAGCAAAAGCTCACGAATCTTACTACCTTAGAGATGCGATATGGGTTGTTCTATGGACACCAGCGCATGGTAAAATCATGATCATGAGTTTTCATTTCAAGTATCACAGCCTAGCGACGTCCTTCCTGGGATCCCCAAAGCTTGACAATCTCAGCGGATGCTTTCTTTGAAGCACAATATCGCCTCATCCTTACATGGCACAAGACATATATATATATCTCACCTATATGTGTTTGAGGATATGCACTGACTTCAAGATTAAAGTGCGTAGGTTGCTACACATATATATGCAAGATATGTTTTAACCCAAGGATCCTGAAGTACACCTTGTCCCTGGGATCCTTGGTGACCTTCTTGGCCACAGGCGATGACTCTTCGCAGCGAGCTGCTTCGACCGACAAAGGCACCCCAGGGGTTGGAAGGACATGTGCTGACGACTCATGACCCATGGTTTCTTCAGGCCCAGGGCTTCCCAAGTTCAACGACATGTCATGGACAGACTGTGCATCATTCCATACACTTCGTACTGGTGAATCCTCAAGAGTCCCAGCCAAAGATAAGCACGACTTTGCAACTCCCCGTTCAAGTTTCTTGGGTTCAACCTCTGGCTGACTGGCAGAGGCCACGAACTTCCCTTCGCTGTGAGCGATGATAGGCGCTCCTGGCCAAGTGGCAGGGTGGTGATATAGCTATAGGGGCATATCAATTTAAAACAGGTGTTATAGCATAATTTTCTTGGGTTTTATAACCATATACCGGGGGCACTTATTATATTTTAAAAAATACACTATTTAACACCTACCTGAAACAAAATAATGGTGCCTTCAACAATGGAAGGTTCCCTGCGAAGTGCTGGTGGGCTGTTCGATGCAATAGCCGCTGTCAGCTTTGCAATCTTCTCTTGTTGAGCCTTAAAGGGATGGATCTAAACTCTAGGGAAAATATCTTAAACATATTGGGGAGAGCACAGAAAATCACATGTACTGCATATGTTTGGTTTTGCAGCCAAAAAACACGAATCAGTTGATCCAAATCAGATGATTCCTGTGGACCTTCTGCATTTTTCCCAAGGAGTGTTGTCCCTTGTTGAAGGGTCTCGCACGACCAGGAGGGTTTGGTGGCCATAGCTAGTACCCAAGATTTTTTTGCAAGCTCTAGGGGCGCAAATCCCAGTTTTGAACCCGCTGGATCGGAAAATTTAGCGTTTTTTGCAATTTCAATCTCAAATTGGTCAAATCTGGCATATTTCACTGAAATGTATGGAATTTTCCGATAATTGGATGCAATTTTCTGGCATTTCGGGGATCCAAAAAAGTGAATTGTACTAGATTTTGAAAATTGCATCGAATTGCGGAAAATTGCGGTCGAATTGCGGAAAATTGCGGTACGAATTGCGGTTTCTTTTTCGGCCCCAAACTGCGAATTTTGTTCAGTCATGTCCGATCTAGTGTATCGAATTTGAAATTGAATGGATCAAACCACTCAGACGGCCAACAGCCAGCCATCAGGCACCGAACTCAGCCATGGATGCCTTAGATCGGTCCATATGCCGAAATGTATGCTGTGTTTTTTAAACATTGTGCATCTGATTGCCAAAATTTTGACTAGTTACCCATTCAGCGGCAAATTGCTGCATAACAGGCTTCCATTCTTCAGGGATCCTTCAGGGGTTTTAATAAAAGGGCACGGATGACACATAATTTTGCAAGACAATGAAAATTCCAACCATGGTCCTTGTGTGCTTGCATCCATAGAGGTAGTCAAAGCATGGCTTTAAGTTGGCATCATCCCAACAGTCCCCAAGTTCCATAGATTTGAACAGCTCTACATCACACTTGCTTTCATCAGGGGTGACTCTCACACGCAGATCACCATGGGCAGGCCCTTTCAGTTGCTGGAGGTAAACTTCGTGCACGGCGTCCCCCAGACCACAAGGATACTCCCTCGGTGTGTGCGGGTGTGTGTGTGATTGTGTGTGTGTGATTGTGTGTGTGTGCGTGTGAATCACCTAGTAGCTACTATATATATAAAATGGGAATGTATCAAAACCACTATCCCCAAACTGTAAAATATTGGATATGTTTTGATGGCTCGGGATTCCCTTATTTAGATACATACTCAATGCTTTTATCGTCAAGTGTCTGTGTGCCCTTCAAAGCTTCCGGGCAACCCACAAATCGAGGTCGACCACGTTTGTCGAGGTACTTGCCTAGTTTAAATGGATAGAGCATTTGATGGTGCAGTTTTCAACAAAATATCGACACATGCACATTGTTTTGGTAGCAACATCAGGCATGGTGCGTGTAGTCTTAGTCTTTGTGCGCTTCTTGCGTTCCTTTGCAGTCAGCTTTCCCTTATCAAGAAGACCCATAGTCTGGAGGTTTCCCATGAACATGGTTCTTTTGGGACTTCCTGATCCGTGCAGCTGCATCCAGAAGAATATCTGAAAAACCTTAGTTTGACAGATGTATTGTTGGGGGAAAGGTTGTCGCACTGATTGACTGGTTGAAAAAATGATGTGAAATATGTTGTGTTCAACAAGGCACCCAAGCCACGCGGTTTGCTAACCACTGCCATCTCTTATGCATGTAGAGGAGACTCTGCGATGGCTGTTCCACCAACCAAAAGGCATTTCGACTTAGGATAAGAAGGATGCATAATACCATCCTAGGCAAATCAAACTAGCGGCTTCTTGGGTAACCAAAACTTGGAGGCAACATACTAGTGGCAAAAGAATATGCATGATTCATGTAATTTCCCAAAAGTGCAATGAAGAATCCGACTCACCATACAATTTCCTCTTTCTACAAAAGGGTACCCATCGTTTCCCCATGGATTGATGTAGCTCCGTTGGCTCGTCGAACGTGCTGGCAGGCCCCAACTTGAACAGTCTGGCGCAAACAGACTCAAGGCGTGCTTGTCCTGGTTGAGGATCGCATACATGGCCAGCCTGGGATACTTAACTGGTGGGGTATCATGGGGTATATAATATGGCATCAACAAGGTCTAATGGGTTCAACATCCATATAAGCTGTTTATAATATTTGCTGATGAGGATCAGAAAACCTTGTGGACGTAGGAAGTTCATACATTTCTCATCGTAGGCTAGATCTAGGGATGCAACACGGCATCCAAGCTCGTGCCTGACATGCAAAACATTGGTGCAAGTATTGAATTATTGGAACATGTACACATCTTGTAACATGTTCAAGCTTCACAACCGTTGAAGGAAACTAAGTATCAAACATTCTGCTGGAAACTGCACCTTTTCCAGAAAACACTTCCAGAAACTGGTAATTTTTGGACGGGCTGTCATAGGTCAAGCTTTGGTTCCATGATAGTAGCAAGACCTCATGTCGCTCAACAATTTCAGAATGTAGATCGACATTCAAATTCCATATTTGGGATCAAAATTATCAAAATTGTGATTTGGGATTTCCTGTTTTCGTGGGTCTATATATGCCCCAAGTATCGAACATGTTGATCCATTTGCCATCCGTTTGCTTTCCAACAGTTCCCATTAAGATTCAAACCAGTGCCACCAACACCTTGGTGGGCACTACAGGCACAATCTACCACATGCCCCACCACAATCCCATATTGCATGTTTGTTTATGGATTGGTCTCAACAAATATAAGAGTCGGACTTTCGGGGCACGCACTTGCTGGAGGGATCGAACAATGCAACGATCGATCATTGGAACAACGGGCTCCAGCTGTTTGGCTAGGAAAACTGAGCCTAAATAGGCCTATCGGTTACATATATGTCATTGCCCCAAGATGAAGCAACATTAATTCCAAAGGCTGAATTGGATTCATTTGGATTCATATACTTTGCACAAAAAACAGGGCAGGGGCAGTGGTGGCACCTTTCAAGCGGGCGCGTACCTTCCAACTTGGCATGCAAGAGGATCAAAGCACCTGGCATGCAAAGGGTAATTAACCAATATGGTTCGTTATGTATCATGCTTTGGCACTTGGTGAGCTACGGTGCTGCATACATTTTTTTCCACCGACCCAGCCAATGGTCCTTCACAGGCAAATGGTCCAATGATGTTCAATGAAGCCTTATAGGGACCATGGATATCTAAAGCCCCTAAAAGACTTAACATATGGTACTTCGACCATACCAACCCCACAGATCAAGCACGTGTTCTCGAATGGCCAAGTGTTTTGGGCCCCACGTGCACCCCTAGAAGCGATTAGCCACTAGCTAAGCAACATGATTTTTTGATCACTAAGGAAATGAACACATATATGAACACAAGAATAATTGTATTTACTTGTTTGTTTTCCTTCCAACCTTTCACCATGGCTCTGCGCCAAAAATTTCAAAGCGCCACATCAACAGATCTCAGACCTCACAGGGTCTCCGCATATGCCTTAGACACGCACGAAACCAATAGGTTCAATAAATCAACACAAGATATCGCATTTCCAAAGAACTGTCAAGACACAAATGAAATTTGCTAAATATAATCAAAAAACCTTTTTTCCAGCAGCTTTGCAATCCTCATCGTTCAAACCTTCATCCTTGGCCTTCTTGATTGCTCTGCGGTAGGCTGCTGATTTTCTAGCGTTACGCTGTTTTGCTTCCTCTTTCTTCTTGGTGGCTTCGTCCTGTGTGTGGCTGGTGGCTGCAGTGCTATCAGTTTCATCCTTCTCTGATGTCTCAGGTGCTGAGTTTGAAACTTTGGAAGCCCTGCGCTTTGTGCGAACTACAGTCGGGAGATCATCCAGTGTCCTTTGTTTGTCATCCTTTGTGTCCACAGCTGCTGAACCTGTATCCTCTTTGCCTGCATCCTGAACCTCTGCCTTTTCCTTTCGCTTGCGCTTGCTGGCTGACTTGGTGGCAACTGCAACATCCTTGTTGGAATCCTTCGCCTTGACTGCACCTTCATGGCTGCTGCTTGCTGTGCTCGCCTTAGACATCCTTGACCTTTTACGAGCTGGTGTCTTGTGTTCGCTCTCAGGCTCATGTGCTGCTTCTGCGCCCTCCTCAGCCTTAGGTGTTTTCGACCTTGTTCTTTTGGCTGCCGATGCTCCCTTTGCCTTTGCTACTGCCTTGGCTTTTGCTTTGGCTTTCGCCTTGGTTTTCGCCTGTGCCTTTGCACGTGCCTTCGCCTTTGCTTTGGCTGATGGTGGGCGACCTCTTTTTTTGGGCCCTGATTTTCCTGAAAGTTTGTTCTGCTCAGTTGGGGAAATGCAGGGCTCGGTGTCAACTACCCCAGGTTTGTCATCTGCTGGCTTACGTTTGCTGGCAGTGTCCACAACAGGTTTGGCCAAAACATCGAGTTCTGGTGCTTTCTCACTAGGCTGTGTTGGTACAAGATCCACCGAGGCGACCAAAGGAGCAGCAACACAGCCCGTTGTCTCAACCTCCGTCTTGTCCGTCTTGTCCGTCTTGTCCGTCTTGTCC
>Ga0126342_10018519_pt1 | contig 11928 bp, 10 predicted proteins | sample Cyp1metagenome_FD_92528 | JGI IMG/M metagenome (GOLD analysis project Ga0126342, IMG submission 92528) | Coral microbial communities from Lord Howe Island, Old Settlement Bay, Australia - Cyphastrea 1 metagenome | ecosystem: Host-associated > Invertebrates > Cnidaria > Coral ... | reverse complement strand
TGATATATATGATATATATGATATATATGATATATATGATATATATGATATATATATATATATATGGTATTTGCTATTTGATATGTGATGTACAACGCAAAATCTAATACATAGTTTGATATATATGTATATAGTAGAATATGTATAATATATATGATATACACAATACATAGCATATACTATACTATATTACATATAATACATATATATATACTATAGAATACAGTACATTATATATAATATTGAATTTCCAGTGATATAAACATGTATATCAAAACATGATATACAGACTTATCAGATGTAAAGAACATGTGTATATACACACACATGCATTTTTCGAGAACATGCCAAAAAAAGGTAATGGCAACTTTTCCAGTTTGAGAGGCACTAATTACGCTGTCTAGTTTTACTTTCAGCCGCACTTGCCATGTTTCTGGATCTATTGGAGACCGCATTGTTAGAATGACCGGGTTTGAGACTCGTCGCGTCAAGGTTGACCAATGTATCAACACTCGTTTGCTCGGTGGCTTGGCTTCACCTAGGTTTGTCGATCAGGACAGCTGGATGGCCTGGAAAATATTCATTTGTTTCTCTGTTTTTTCTGTTTGTTTTGTTTGTTTTTCATTTGGGATCTACGTTTGTTTTTTTTTTTGTCAGTTTTCTTGATGTTTGTTTTCATGGAAAGTCGCCTTCGAAAGCAATCATCGTAATCATCCTTTAAGCTATGAGGCCTGGGTGCCAGTGTTGCTGAAACTTGGCACAAACTTAGATGCAGAATCATGATGCCAAGTAAACAAACAGTGCGAGAAACAAAACAGAAAAAAACAAGTCTGCGTTTGATACTTGCCGACACCTGTACTTCAACACAATTGGATTGAACCTTGGATGAATGTGATTCCAATTAATTTACACCAGGGATTCGGATTGGGCACCTCTTTGTTACACCTCTTTTTCGATCATGGCAAATTGTGTGTGTGTGATTGCATACAATCAAAAATTTTATGCCACAGCCGCAGACCCAAAGAAAATTTGGAGATTGAGAGGAATGATGTCACGACATCATAATGCTATCAATCATAGGACAAACTTTGGTGCTTTGACTCTCTGTGTAGCGCAGCCCTCAGAGTAGAATTTCAAAAATCAGCGATTCAGCGATGAAAGGAAACATGATATGTCCGACAGGCATAATGAAGAGCCTTCTGTTTTGCCGTGCAATGGGAAGGGTTGGAAAAAGGGCAATGAAAAGTGAAATGTAGTGAACCGTAGCAACTATGCCATAATGTTGATCACGCTGAAACCCAAAGGCTGGAAGCTTGGGTGGCGCACTCTGCACTCTTCTGCTGGTGCTTCTGTCGTGTTTATTCAGCCCACTCTACTTGAAAAAAATTGTATTGTACCAGATTGTACCACCCTCTTTCTTGCATTGAAGTAGGCTTGGACTTACCCTCAGTGTGTGGAGTGCTTGCAGATTCGCAGTTGCGATTGTAGGGTCACTTTGTGTTGACCAGGTGCTTGGACCTGTTGCACCTTGGGTGCCATACTCGTTTGGAGCCAGCATGGTGGTTGCCTTATAAGAGTTTCCCAGCATCCCTTGCGTGCATTGGCAGGGAACAGTTGAACAAGCCATGCAGAGGTTGTGAGAGAGTGGTTCCACCGCGTTGAATGATGGTCTAATTGCATTCAGTAATTGCATGCAGGTTGGTCTATTTGGGACTATGATCGGCATGGGTTTCATGCATTTGGTGCGTGACTACTGTCCAGAGGACTGCCATGATTCACAGCCAACGCACAAACGGAAGCAATACAGATACTACTTTGGCATTGGCGGTGGCTTCAAACACTGTTCGGAAGAAACTATGTGAACATATGTGCATAGTCTTCATGCGTGGCCAGTTCGCCACCTTGTATATACTTGCGACTCGTCATTTGCAGTTTATCTCCTCTGGTGAGTCATGTTTTGCAACTGGACAGGCTTTGTTTTCTTGGTTCAGTGTTTTTTGTCAATATTCTCATACTCATCATGATCAAGATCGTCCTCATGATCATGATAGTGTCCTTGCTTATCCTGATTCTTTGATTAGGATCCATGACATGATTGTACATACCTTGGCAAACCAAATCACATCATCTGACAATAGAGTACAAATCCCAGTGCAGGTTTCCAAACCACAGTTACAAGTTGATAAAAGTCCCAGGGTCATAATACCGCGGCCTGTGGCAATTCGAAATGAAGTCATTGCTGTTTTATCATGTGCAAACTGAGTTTTCGATGTTCCTACCCTGTTTCTTCTGAGTGGTGGGGGAACTCATGTCGACACAGTAGTCTGGTTCAACGGTACCTGGGAGTCAGAGTCTAGTTGGACTGAGCAACGCGAGAACAGTGAATGGAAGTCAGTGTGGGTGACACAAACATCTTGCGAAAGGCACCCGCAAATTGACAAGTGAGCGATCCCAGACCAATGCGAAAAGCTTGCAATGCGTCCAATGCACGAGAGGCAAATCCCATGTGACACCCCTGGGTTGAAAGAATGCAATGGCGATACAGACTGCTATACTCACCATACAGACTGCCCCACAGGTGCAATCCTTGACTCCTCCGGCCCCTGACCTCACCGACCCCTCAGCCTCCTTTGACTCCTTTGACTCGTTTGCTGTTTTGCCCTTTTGTAGCCTGGTGCGTTGGTACAGGATCTGATGGGGACAATGCTGGGGATGCAAAGTTCCCTGAATGGTGCAGCGGGAGCTCTTGCACCTCCCTTGGGTGGCGTCTTGTATCGTGATCGTCTCAGTTAGCTTGCATTCCGACAAAGCCTCTGCAACTGCGGAGCCTGGCGTGACAAGGTCTGAACATGTTCTTCCCCTTTCTTTGCACAGCGGCAGGTTGTGCGCTGACAGGCTCGGTAGATCGACAGAAGGTGTAAACTTGGTACAAACACGATTAATGAGGGGGCCATCATGGAGTAAGTTGTACAAATACGAACCAGCATATAGACGATTTGACACTCACGGAGCTTGCAAGCTGCAGGCCTTCTCTATGAGACGACCTTGCAAAAGGACCTTTCCAAGTGTGTCAGAAGTCTCGCATGACAGTGTGCTCAAAACAAGATCAAAAGAAGATCATGCAGTGGTGGTAGATTGTTTTGGCATATGATGCAAGACTCATTTGCGACAATGTAGTCTGCCTTTTCCCTGCAAGATTTTGGAGGCACATCTCCTTGATTTGTCAGCTTGTGTTGAGGAAGAGCCAGAAAAGGCCGCGGTGAAAGCCATGGAGCCTTCGGTAGTGCACAGAAGGACGTCCAAGTTGAAGAGGCACCGACACACACAGCCGGAGTAGTTGGCGTGTGGGGAACAGAGTACTTATAGAGTACTCTTACATTCATACATTCTCATACATTCCTCATAGACTGGACAGGGTCTGGACAGAGATTGTGCTTGTGCAGTGGCGAAATGATCAATCTGCTCTTGTCAATCTGCAAACCACCTATATATATATATAATTATATATATATATATAATTATATATATATATATGTGTATATATATATATCCTTTCGCTGGAGCCGCGCTCTTTGCCGATCTGCCTGCAGGATGTCAACCTTCGGGCGACCAATTTACCATGCCGTTCGGCTTAGCAGTGGCCATCAATGGCCATGATCTTGTCAAGAAAACTAACAGCTGAAGTTACTCTTGAGCAAGGTTTTAGGCAGGCACTGAAATCACCAATCCAGTGGTTAAACACGTCTTCGGGGGATTCCTTCAAGTCTTTTGCAAACAATATTCTCAACTGTGTCATTGCCACTCCCTTGGCGTCCCGGCAAGGTCTTGTGATCAGATAATATCTGCACTGTGCATATTCTTTCCTCACCAGCCCCCGCTTCGGCAACGTCTCCCTCTCCAGCACAACACCTATTTTCCTTTCCAACCACATGTTTTCGGGCAAAATCTTGAGTGCGCCTTCAACGCAACAGGATGCACAAATATATAGTTACTCCACTGTTGTTGTTTTCTCTCAACCCATCAACATTAGCCCTGCCTTGCTAGCTTTCGTCACCTACTCCTGGCCTCAAGTACTGTACCAGACTGTACCAGTGTCAATTTGTTTGCTGTCGTTCTGGGCACTTCTCCTTCAAGCGCAAATAGCCTCTTATCAACTCTTATCATCTTCTATCTTGGTTCGACTTCATGCACCCAAAATGATTGTCATCGCAGTTATGCATTTTAATCCACATGTAACCGTGTTGTATGGATGCCTGCTTGATTTTGTGGGCTGGAGGAAGAGAACTGTAAGTTTTGACAGTGATGTTGTGGGGAACGAGGGTTTGCCAGAAATCTGTATCTTGTACATTGCATTTCAAACGACTGAGGACAAAAGCTTCATAGTCCAGGCTGGGCCTCCTGGTTTTTGTTTGAAAATGCTTGAACCAACTGAACTCAACTGCACTTCCCAGTGCCCTGCTCAAACAATTTCCAAGTGTAGGTGGGGGGGTGCAATATGTGCAGTTTGCCCAACAAGGTTCATGCCAATGAGCTGAGCGTGGAGATCAATCCTGAAAGCAGGCCATGCACGACTGCACTGCTACCTTGGTTGCATGGGTTTCGTGGTAGACAGTTGGAGTAGCTTCAAATTTTTGATGGACTGAACTTCTGAACACTCCTGGTGCCCCACTTGAAGTCGCTCGATGCTCCAAAAATTCATGGCAAGTCTTCGGGCAGGTACCTGTACCAGCGAATGCGTGAGCAACTCCGGGAGGCAAATGTCCGAGGTTGGGGTTGTGGAAACCAAAAGACATAGAGATTTCACATTCCAGGGACTCCAGGGACTCCAGGGACTCCAGGGACTATTGGACTCTTGATTTTTGATGCAGGTGGAATGAAGCCGGTGGCGACAGTTGTAGGATCCTTAATCGATAAGAATCGATAAGATGGCATTTGACAGCACAATTTGCAGAATGGCGGGCTTGAGAGCTGCCAAGTCATGCAGCCTGTTTTCATCCTACTATCTACCCAAAAAGGGTATGAAAACAGAACATACTCCATTTACATCATGTCCAGCTGACAGTCCTGTGTCCCTTCCAACGGCACTCAGTGTGGTCCGCTGGCGGCAAGCATTGAGCAAGCAGATGAACGCAAAACTATGGCGCTACACTTAGATTCAGAAAGCTACACAAGCTGGTTTTGACCTTGCCTTTACATGCCTTTACAGCAAAGAACCACAGAGATCGAAAGGAGAGCAGATGAGCATGTTGAGATTTGTTTGGAGTCTTGCAAGAAGCTTGGTGGATGTTTTTGCAATGCATGTTATGCATGTTACCTGATGGAGACGAACCAACCCAATCGACTTCTCGGATCCTCAGGTCTGCACTCTTTTGCCCTTTCAAGATTTGCTTTTCTGCCTTTCTTGTTTGGGATGTGCAACTGCCCACCTTTGTTCACCCCAAGGATTTGCAGCGCATGAACTCTGCAAGGGACTTTTGAAAAGGTCTGCAACATGCAGATCGTGCATGCAAGACTTCCAAAAGACCCAGCTGAGCAAAATCAGTGGCGCCATTTGAACAGCAGCGGGGTTGGGATTTTTCTTTTCCACACACATGTTGGATATGTTAGTCATTCTATGACCAAACAAACACACTTTGGCTCGGGCCCTCTTTACAGTGGAGGGAGAGACCAGCAAGATTCCAGTAGGAAAAGACCGGAGAGATTTGAGAAGGTCGGCAGCTTCAGTTCCTTGAGCAGTTATCCCAAGTTGTGTCAAACTAGCAAGAAACGATAAGAAGATGATTTGTGAAGCGTTTAAAGGATGGAGAAGCTCAAAATGTGAAGCCTCATTGGCTGAGGTCTCTTGCATCATGTCTGAGGCTGCCGATAGCTCTACTCAATGTTTGTTGAATTATTTGCGTTGCATCTACAGTCACAGTATGAGTGTCTTTCCTGCAAGATTTGCATTTATTCGCAAAAAACTGGCAAAATCCTGAATTAGTTCTTCCAGATTGAGGGTGCTCTTATGAATTCTGGAAGCCTTGAAAGTCTTGGCTGTTCTGAGTACAGGCAAAGCAGCTCACTCATCCTGTAGCAGGTTGTTGAGAAAGTTTACCAACTACGGTTTCAAGAGGTTTCAAGCAATTGAATAGAGATGAACTACCATGCAAGCGTGCACAGCTGTACAGGTGGAGGAAACCCTGAATCGCATCAAGACTCACAAAGGAGTTTCAGGTCACCTGGAATCTCGACGGGGTGCAGAATGTGCAGATTAGGTTTAACGGTTAAACAGAGCTTGCGAGGCATTGTCATCGTCAACAGCGAAGGTGTACCGATGCGTTCAACGTATGGAGCTTTGGAGACTCCGTTGGCAATTTGTTGGTAAAAGTAGATGGCAATTTGTTGAGATTCCATTCTTTCCATTCTTCTTTCCGTTCTTTTCGTTCTTTTCGTTCTTTCCGTTCTTTCCATTCTTTCCCTCTCTTCCTGGATGCCTTTCCAGACTCTTCCTGGATTGGTGTACGATTGGACTGAGGCTGGACAGCAAGCAAACGCTGCAATACTCTGCACTGATTTCGCAGCTTGCAGCAAAGGCTTATTGGCGTTTGAGTACAAATTCAAAGATCTTGGCTCATTGGATCGCAATAGGCAGCTGATTTGTGGACAGGCACGAAGCGTTGTCCGAGAACTTGTGTGGATCTTACCTAAAGCAAGACTGGAGACTTGTATGCTCAAAACAGCTTAGCGACGTGTAATAAAGCGTCTGTCTAATGTTTGTGTCTCTTAAGTTGTTGCTACCTGTTCCACCTAAGGATCCGCAGAACGACCTGACATTTTTGAGGAGTGAATTCAAATGTTGAATCCTTCATAGTTGGAACTTTCCCATTTCAAAACTTGGAATTCGCCAATCATCAGGATTCGTTCCAAGAAGCATGAGATCATGGTAGCGCCCGATCGGGTTAGAGCCCTGGGTCAAGACATTCATTTCTTTGTCTTCTCTTGGCTGCTGACTCAGAGACAGCAGCAGCTGCTTAAATCGTTCAAAAGATCGTTGCGGAGCTTCCAAGGATTACATCCTCATCGTGATCCAAGACCCCAATGCTGACCAGGGAAGTTAGTAGAAAGCAAAGAGCTCCACTATTTGGCAATGAATCGACACCCTCGGAATGTTTCACAGAATTCTGACGCAAAGTGCTGAAGAAAAAACAGCTGTACCGGAGAATCATGGCCCAAGACTAATGTTATGGTGACATTGCAGTACTGAACCTTCAGGTTTGGTAGCTTGCATCTGTGGGTGACTCTTGACTGTACTGACTGTACTGACTGTTCTGACCGTTCTGACTGTTCTGACTGTACGGACTGAACTGACTGTACTCTGTCATTTAAGCTGCATCTGAAGATCCTCTTGGTGGGAGCTGCATAGGCAAACAGGCAATTTGTGAAGGAGGGGTATTTTCTTTGAGATTCGATTTTTAGTTTTGGGATTTTTCTTCATTTTTCAATTCGGCTTTTGGCTTTTGGCTTCACACGCTTAAATTGATTTGAAATTAGATCCAGATCAATCTTCAATGTAATCAATTTGAAATTATTTTCAATCTATTTTGATTATATAGTTAAATCAAAATAACATCTAAAGGAACTATTAATTCGTTGCAAGTTAGATTCAAAACATTTTTAATGAAATGTGACATTGAATTAGCCTAAGATTAAACAACATTTGATTTTAAACTTTAAACCACATCCGAATTGATTACAGATTAAATCTAAATCCAATTTAAACCAACAAGAATTGATTAGTTTTACACTATAGAAATTGAGAGTTATTATTTCACATTTGCCACCAACCAGACAAATCACTTAAAACCATTGGATAAAGGAAAGAAACTCCCAGATTCGCATCCGTTTTGAAGGGGCTGCAGAAAGGGCAAGAAAAATGGGTTCTTCATAAGATGATTTTGCACACATCGTTGAAACCACGATGCTGGTACTTGGCATATCTTGGCAGTAAAGCTGTGGAATCTCTTGCTGTCTCTCTCCCTAGAAACTGCGAGATTTGTCAGCCCTTTGGCTCCAGGTTTCACTTCAATCAATCCATTTGCGTGACACAGCTCAAACATGCTCAAACTATGGTTGAGGTTGGAAGTGCAGCACATGAAATCCACATGAAATCACATATTTCTGCATTTCTTCCACCATGGCCGGTATGGACCTTCGAGACCTCTACATGGATATGGGGGACCAGGCAGCTCGCACGTTTATTTTTTCCAAGTTCCCAGGGTGAGAGATGTTCAATTTTGGGCGTTGAGATGTTGGTGAGACCAGTGAGATCCCGTTTCCACTTAGGAGATGCTCAAGGAGTTCATGGCAGGCCATGGACATTTTCTGAGCAAGGTTATAGACAAGTGAATGATGCAATGAATCTATACTGCACATAGATCACAACGATCTAGAATGATCTGCAGATGCCTGTTTCAGTGTTTGCTTTGCTCTCCTGGCCAGGTGCAACTGACATTGATCCCATTGACGCTGTGCCTGCAGAACAGTACGAGGCGTTTTTTCGGGACAGACCAAGCTTCCGAAAACCCTTGCGTGCAACTAAGAGAAAAAGCCAATCATTAGAGATCCTAGGGATGCTTCGACTGCTAGAGTGCAGAATGTGCAAGAGACCGCTGTAGAGTACAAAACATTCACGGTTTGTATATAGAGGAGGTGCATGGCTTCTGTTATGGCTAGTGCGCTATTACACATTCAGTCTGTGTTCCAGCTTGCAGTCGATTTTGCGGTTCTTTGGTTTCAATCAGTCACAAATATATTGCCTACTGAGTCAAGGCTGCATCAGAGTGAGTGATCTGCTTTATGTGAGATTCAAGACCAAATTTGATAATCGCTTAGTTTAAAGGACCCGTTGAGCACATGAGCCATTTTAAAATGACTTGCTCTGTTTTGCAAGTGATTTAGCACTTTGACTCCTTTCTGCCCTTCCTTAGGAGATTTTGCATTTGGCTTACTTTGCAGCAGTGCATCATTTGTGATCACGTGATATCGTCACATTGCGTTCTGAAGTCATTCTCTCTCCTGTTCTTTTACAAACGAAACAGACATGCTTCTCTTCTGTTTGTTACTGCACAGCAGTGAGCCAGCAGGTTCTGGTCAAGAGATTGCAAAAGGACGAAGAACTCATACGACAGCTGAAGCATATCGTCAAGGCAGCCGCGCTTCGAAAAACTAGGCAAAGTGTTTACTCTCGTCCTAACAAGATCGTTTGTGCAAGGCGTGCAAAAGATTTCAATAGAAAGTCACACTGGCAGTTGCCGTTGCTCTGACTGTGTTCTTTCGAGGAACGATTTGATTTAAGAACATTTTTCTAAAATGAAGAATTGTCGGATATCAGCGTCACATTTGTGGCAGCAGAAAGGGTTGATTTCTTTGAAGACTCTAGCACTAGTCCACATGTTATATATTTGTGCCTGCTGGATCCTCTTTAATCCTCTTTGGTCGCTGAAATCTGGATTTTCCTCACCATGGAACTTACATGATATCGCAACGGTCGCAACGTGGATGAACCTTACATGGAACTCACTGCAGGGAGTCCGTTCGGATTCGCACCATCCGGAAACAGCTGATTGATCGGCTGAAAGTACAGGTGGCCACTACGGTTCAAAGTGGGTCTCAACACAGGTTTTCATATTTTTTCATATTTTTTCATATTTTTTCATATGTTTCATGTTTGCAGAAGACTTGCGTAAGATTTCAAGATTCATGGGTCGCGTTTGGCAAGATGTCGGAACGGCAGTGATGATTTCAATCCTTCTAGGCACAACACGGCAAGATCGAGGAGTTCAGGGAGATGTTGGAGGCTACGAGCGTGGCTAAGAGTGCCACCCCAAGGCCAGAATCTGCGAAGGCAGTGAAGGTATTGTACCTTCTGAATTAAGGTCCCTTAATCGCAGCTTATGAAGCGGAGGACTTCAAGAAGGCAAGGAATCTTCTTCTCCACCCCTTTGGACCAAGCTTGCTTCAGCATTGATCAACTTGGTGCCAAGCTGCCCATGCTTCCAGTGAAAACATGCTGCTTTGCTCGAACTAGGCACTGGAAAAGAATCAAGAGCTGCAGCTCAAAGTTAGCCACCTCCAGGCGAAAGCTGCGGCCAGCGACTGATTGAACTTTTCTTAGGAAACGGAATGCTTGGCAATAAACACATATTTCTGGTAGTTTAGTTGTGGGAACCTGCAGCACTCTTCAATAATTGGGGTTTGCTTTTTCAACGACAAGTCCCAACATGCCAAAGTGCACTAAGACGCTGCTCCAGTAAAGTCCAAGTTCTGTTTTCTTTCTTGATTCTTTTATATAGCATTCAGGTCTCTCATGCAATGAGAGGAAATCCATGCATCGGCCCTCATTTTGATCTCGTTGACTTTGTGGTTGGATGTAAACATGGTCTTTACATCTCTGAAAGCACTTGCGGTTAAGTTGAAGCGTGAATGGATTATACGCAGAAAATGATCCAAGTTCCTATGCTGTTGCTGGATCGTGAATGGGAGCCGTTGGTGTGACTGTTGCTGCACAAATGTTGATGCCAGCGCCATAGGTGCGAAAGTGATGTTGCGGGGTATTTTTTGCTTCCTGGGCTGCTACAGCAGCTATGCTGCGGTGTTGCATGCAATGAAAGATCATGTTGCGCCACGGGTGCCGTTGATGGGGCTGTGTGTCGTCGGTTTCTGCAAAAGGCAGGTGTGCTTCCCGTCCACAAGTGTGTTCCTGAATGGTTCAAAGAGACCAAATGTAGTTTCAGTTGAGGTCCTTCCATTCATCGCGATTCCGCTCGCTACATCTCCCAGTATCATTGACCCGAAAGGGAAAATGGATCTGTTGGGTTTAAAACACATGGTGAGGCTGAACTTGGAAAGGTGAAGGCAGAGAACAGTTCGTTACGGAAGGCCCGGACAGAAACACAGCCATATATGTTGAGCCCAGCAGCTTGTCTTTGTTTTGTTGGCTTTTGGAGTCGCAAAGCATAGCAGTAGAGCCCCACAGATAAGAACACTGCCAGAAGGTGAATGACACCTTATTCCACTGATACTGTCTCAGGTGAATCGAAGGATGAAGGGGCTCTTGTACAATGATCCTGCGTTCTTTGTCGCAAGACAGACTGGATTGTACAGGGTTAAGACCAGTGAGTGATGATGTGCGACTCTTGCAGAGCCATGCCAGAGTGATGCCTTGCCTTGGCATGTTTTAAAGCTAAGGTGTCCACGAAGTCCACTCCAAGTTCCCGCATTGAAGCTTGGCGAAGTCAATCATTCTGACTTTATCGCATTGCCCTGTAGGAAGATCCTTCTTCTGCCTCTCTCTTTTTTTCCCTCTCTCTCTCTCTCTTTTTGAGCGGTCTGTCTATAGGTGTACACAATAGAAACCACAGTCATGTCCAATCTCCACTTCCGGAGATGGTCAAAACAAGACGGCTACAACAGTTGGATACAGTTGGCATGGAGCCGGATTTTGGGGCAAGACCGGCAAGACCTCCATGGCTCCTGACTCTGTGGTTTGGGAGTCTTTGTTCAAACAAGCTGCCAGGCATGAAATGCCAGCTCTTGCCTCGACAGCTCCCGAAGCGTTTGGATTCAGCTTTCCAAGAAGCCCTGGGGGTGTGCGCTTCAGCTGCAGACAGAGGTAGTGGAAAGCACCTACGTGATTTCACTTTGACTGCTTGGCTTCGAGAACCTGCAGGGTACTCCAATAGGGTGCTCCTGAAGCCAAGGCAATCTGGAAGGAACGAGATGCTGGGAAGGATGCCTCTAACTCCATTGACCTGCAGAGGCGCCATGGTTTGAAAGTGTCTCGTTTCAAATCCTAGGCTAGGCCATGATGGCCATGATGGCCATTGAGGCCATCATGGCCTAGCGTCAGAATTTCCCACGGTTTTCCGTGCCAGGGCGGTTCAACTCAGA
>Ga0126342_10018518_pt1 | contig 11929 bp, 15 predicted proteins | sample Cyp1metagenome_FD_92528 | JGI IMG/M metagenome (GOLD analysis project Ga0126342, IMG submission 92528) | Coral microbial communities from Lord Howe Island, Old Settlement Bay, Australia - Cyphastrea 1 metagenome | ecosystem: Host-associated > Invertebrates > Cnidaria > Coral ... | reverse complement strand
GTGCACCGCTGGACCTCAACCTGGGACCTTCCCAGCTCAGTGTGCACCGCTGGACCTCAACCTGGGACCTGCCCAGCTCAGTGTGCACCGCTGGACCTCAACGGCCAGATAGAATGCCAGATAAAATGTCAGATAGAATGCCAGAAGATATGCCAGAAGATATGCCAGATAAAGTGCCAGATAAAGTGCCAGAATGTTTGCCAGATAGAATGCCAGAAGATATGCCAGATAAAATGCCATAAGATATGCCAGATAGAGTGCCAGAAGATATGCCAGAAGGTATGCCAGATAAAGTGCCAGAAGGTTTGCCATATAAAGTGCCAGATAAAGTGCCAGAATGTTTGCCAGATAGAATGCCAGAAGATATGCCAGATAAAATGCCATAAGATATGCCAGATAGAGTGCCAGAAGATATGCCAGATAGAATGCCAGAAGGTATGCCAGATAAAGTGCCAGAAGGTATGCCAGATAGAATGCCAGAAGATATGTCTGATAGAATGCCAGAAGATTTGCCAGTAAAAAAAATGTATAAATGTCATGAGTCATGGTGGGGATCACACGAAGTAAAGTAATTTTCTCTGAAGAGATATGGTTGCCTCTAACATAATCGGTTTTACTTGGCCCAATGAGTTTGACCATTCCAGGAAAGGAGTCCCATGTCATATCGAGATCTTGAAGGCCTACCCAAATGGCCTACAGCTGAGCAATTCCGATGCCTTTGTGATTGTGAATGTCATTCCAAACAGGCTCAGTTTGACCAAGAGTCCATCTTAATGCAAAAAAAAGGGAAGCTATTTGGCACAACCACTGGGAATTTCTTATGAACAGCAAACTACTGTAGTTGGAAAAAATGAATGTTGCACCCCTCATAGGTTTCACAAAAGATTAACAATGATTAACGATCATGTGTTTTATTTGTTTTGCCATTCCCGGGCACTGTGAGTTTGCACGAGCAGCTGTTCAATGCATCTTGGACAACACCATCCCACAAGCACATTACATGGGGTTTGTGAGGAAGGACTTCTTTGCAAAGATTCATGAGTCGATTTCGTCTACCCTCTATGAGTACTGGGACAACTCTGAGATCTCCGGCCCCAAGCAAAGGCCACGGGAGTCGAACACATCAGCTCCCTTGGGCTTCAAGCTCCTGGCTGTGAACAGCCATGGTCAAGTGGTGTGGCCTGATTCTATAGAAGGGCTTTTCCACAGGGCAGTAAGGAGATTGAAGTCATCCACAAAAAGAAGGCTGAATTCTTGGAGATGTGCCCCAATGCCCCACGACAGGGCCAATCTACTTCGACTTCTCAGCCACGAACATCTTCAACACCAGACTTTTCGATTGAGGGTGGAGCAACACCAATTGACCCTACCCGGATGGTTGACATGGCTGAAATTCCATCTGCAGAGTTTACAGCCGAAAGGCCAGGTTAAGAAGTCACCACCAATTATACTTGGAATGGGTCCCCAAAAAGCATATATAGATTATCGATTACTTTCAAAGAGAAAAATAAGTGCTTTGCTTCCCCTGTCAGGCTTGCCACACCCCCCGGCAAGAACACCCGACCGACCGTGGTAATCACGAAGGACTGGAGCATCTTCATTGGAAATGAACGTGCCGAGGACATGACAGTGGACCCCTTTCCATTGTTTGGCTTTGGTCTTGGAGATTTTGAAGAAATGGTTTGCGAAGGTTGGGGGTTGGGGGGGTTCACCAGAACCAAACTATATATATTTATATATATTTTTTTTTCTTTCCCAGTACCTACCACCAAGTACCCACCTCCAAGTATGTACCTCCAAAAATGTTACAGGATAGTATCAGGGAAACAGTTTGATAGAAGACCCCGGAGTTTAAGCTCAAACCCAACAAGCTTTACAGTTTTACGTGATGATTGTCACAGGTGATGGTGCCCAAGACATCATCAACAAGTTCATTCCATGGAAGCTGGGCGATGACAAGGACCTGGTGTGCTTGGATTCCAAGCTCCAACCGTTATGTGGGGTGCTTCACGGCATGTTCTCAGAACATGGCTTGGTTGATGTGCAGATCTTGGACCATTCTCAGACTGCAAAGATGCGACCAGTCATTTGGTGGTATGATTCATTGAACTTTCACTAGTTTAAGTTTTGAAAGCAATTTGGGCATGTAACTTTGATCTATTCTTCATGTTCTCTAGCTGCCAGCCCCCCCAATCCAATCGTCCTCGAAACTATCCAAGGTGGCTGCTGAAGGGCAAGAGCCAGTGCCTGCACCATTCAGGTTTGCCATTGGGATTTCGAGAGGTGGTAAGACACATTGCTTCCGTCCAAACCAGTTGGATGGCCAGGATATGATGAATGTGAAACACCAGGTGCTGGGTCAGGTCTTCCATGGCAACTACAGCCGGATTGGGCGAACAAGAAGGCATCTGTGGTTTGGGAAGTGCCTCAAAGCATTTCAGTGATCAAAATTATGATTGAAATCAACCCAGTATGGTATCCTCTTGCAATTTATGATATTTTGCAATATTGGCCCATTGTTGTCCCTATCTCAGATGTCTGCAACGACATCCGTGCCACCAACAATTCTTCCGGTTAAGCCTAAGTTCTGGCTTACCTGTTCCTGCACTTTGGCTGGGAAAACCTGGTACAAAGTGACCTCCTGCGCCTAGTTGGATTTTCTCGACTGAAGTTGTGAGAGATAGATCGTAGATGGATGGACTCCGATGGTCTTCCACCAATCTTGAACAAAACTGTTCTGATTGTGAGGGGTAGCAGCTAGACTCCATAGGTGGACGTTCCTAAGCCTCCCCAAAGCTTCACTTTCAGTAGCTAAATTAATGGTACCATGATAATGAAACAACTTACTCATACTCATATGTATCAAGACTTGATAGGGTGTTGCCTGGAGATGTCCCAGAGGAGTCAAGCTGATGAGGACTTCCTTGAGTCCAGGTCTTGACACGCTAGAACATCGGATCGATGATGATTGGGAAAAACATATTTTCTTCACAATCTATGTTTTGTCTTTGAAACACTAGGATCAACTCTGCATGGAATCTTATTGATCAGCTCCATTGCATTGAAATTGGATCACATTGTGGCTTCAAAAGGGCAGGTTCTTGGGGGAACCTGATTTTTCCAGCTTCCTGCTTCCTGCACCTGATAGCTTGTTAGCTATGGGGTGCTTCGTCCAGTGACCAATCTTACCGAGTCAGAAGAGGAGCTCTGGGTGACAATTAAAGGGTGGCTTTGACCAAATAAATATTTATCAATATCGATTAACATCCCTTTGGAACCTGGCCTTATATGGGTGGTGTTCAACAGTAATAGAAATTAATTTGAACTGTTTTCAGTCCTGTATGATGCATGGCTTACACAACATCCACTACAGATTAATTCGCAGGAGCCTGAAGCTACACAGGCTGAAAAGCCCTCTGAGGAGCCGAAAGGGAAGGATAAGGTTGTTCCCAAGCCTAAACGTAGCCCCAAGACAGTTTCAACAACAGCAGCTAGCTCCGCCTCAGCAGCTCCTCGTCGTGGCCGGCCGCCCAAAGCGACCTCAGGTGGTCGCAAGCGGGCAGCAGCTAAGAAGGCTGCGACGGCTAAGGGGAAAGCCAAGGCGAAAGCCAAGGGGAAAACCATCAAAAAACCAGCTACGAGTGAGACTACGGAAGTTGAAGATGGTGATGGTCCTATCCCCAAGACGTCAAAGAGACCTACTGCGATGAAACGGCTTGCTGCAGGCCACCAATTCAATTCAACATGAATGATGATTTCTTATGTACATTGGTTCAAGATCCTCACAGCAATGTGATTTTTCATTTTTTCGCAATGTGCTGGGATTCTACCTACCCCTTGTTCCTGTTCCCAGGCAACCGTCGAAAGAGCATGCAAGCCTTTTCGAACCCATACTACTACGGGCGTGCCAACACATGGGCAATCAAACATAATGGCAAAGAAGTTGTCCGAGCCACTGGGCTCTTATCATTGTTGGTGATTGTTTCATGGATATCAAATACAAACAAATATCATATATATCATAAACAATTTGCGCGCTATGTTTCTCCACATCTCTCTCACTTTTGGAGTCCAGCAGTCTTGGGATTAATGAGGCTGGTGGCAGGGGTTTTGAGAAGAACGATGTCAAAAAAAGTCATTGTTTGAAACTCAGCTGTTAGCAGAACAAATTCCTTTTCAATCATATAGTATATGATATATCAATTTTGTGGCCTCAGGACGCGGCGCATGAATCTTTGTTGAAGGGTGAGACCATTGAAGACACCAAGGCCATGTGTGTAACTTGGCAATCAACTCCTGGTCCATTCAGTCACTAGTGAGAGAAAAATGCTTTGGGAATTATATGATGGGTGATGGATAGCCGAGGCTACGATGATGAGCAAGTTGACCCGCAACAGTGGACGTGACAATGGCAAATCTGAGACACCAGCAGACAATGGCACAGCTGATAGCACTCCAAAGACTCCAAAGCATGCAAAGCATGTGACAGATGATGCGATGGACAATGATGAGACTGGCAATGACTGTCCTCATGGTGGTTCCGAAGAGGACCGTGAGGAAGAAGCAATGGAAGATGATGAGATCGAGGATGTTGACTGAAATGTAGATATCCAAGGGAAAAAGATATCTATAATATTCCGATTGCTCACTTTTGGCTGCCAGATCCCATCTTCACCGCGCCATGACATCAGCTGAGACTCCGGGCTGTAAAAAATGCGATGAAGTGGTGCCGCCGCCACTGCTGTATTACGTGGAGGGGATCAACATTACCCAACCTTTCAACTACAATTTACCTTAAGCCCAAAACTTAATCGAATCATCATCCACATTGACCAATCGGCTTGTCTAGCCTGGACCCACATCTAGCCTGGATTGGATGAAATTGTTTTCAAACTAAGGGTTTTTTCTTTGCTAGCTGCGTTATGTCAGGACCCGTACATGGACCTTTCGAGCCAAGCTGACCACGACCTGTGGCTGCAGTTACAACAGCAGTTGCGCTTGGTTCCCAATCGTACAGTCACGCTTTTAAAGGTTCAAGCCCATGCAGAAGCGAGCCAGCAAGATCCCCCTCTTGATTCCTGGGCTGGCCTTTTGGATCACTTGGCAGCGTTTGAGTCAGGACCTAGCCTACTGGAGGCGCTTAGGAAGGCAGTTGCACACCATGTATGTTGCCATTGCCCAGAAAGCCCAGCAAGCAAAGGCCATGCCTGACACCCAGGTGCTGCCGCCCTTGGGGGTCCAACCAGCTCCTGCTCCACTACCAAAAGGTCACTGGCCACAATGGACCGTCATGTGACGGTAAACGATGGGTGAGAGCACACAGCCCGATCTTTATGACCACAGGCAGCAGGTCCAATGGTTTGCCAGGTTTTTACAGAATGTTTGCAAGGATGTCACTCAACCTTTACAAATCCAACAACGCAGGCCGCCCAGCCATGTCCTGACGTTTTGGTCAGGTCATATCCGTGTTTGCCTGTCACCAGATGACCTTTTAACTACCAATACCTTTTTGCAACGACATGCTTCGAGACTGCCGGCCAGACAGATCAGACGTGATTTGGCCAACGTGCCGCCCGGCTGTTCTACTTAATACGTTTCGCCCAGAGCGAGCAACCGTCTCCGACTCTCTGAGCGGTAGCTTCGGGCGAAAGTGAAGAAAGTGAAGGGTTTTGTCAGGGTTTGCGTGAGGATTGGTTTAGGCCCAGGCTTTACTTAGTGTTGCTTTGGGTTTTCTTCAGGGTTGAGTTAAAGTCTCTTGAGGGACTCTTTGTTGTTGACGCTCCGTTTTTCCGTGTTACGATGGGTTAATAGATAGATAGATAGATAGATAGATAGATAGATACAGCTTTCAGGAGTGACTGACTCTTTGTTGTTGACTTTCTGTTTTCCCCGGGGTTCCTGGATTCTCCTTCCAGGATGACCGACTCTTCGCTGTTGACTTTCTGTTTTCTCCGGGTTCCGTGATCCTCCTCCCGGCTTCCGAGGGGTGACTGACTCTCGGTTGCTGACTCTCTGTCTCCTCTTCCCGGTTTCCCTGCATCCTGTGCTAGTGTTCACCGGTGACTGACTTTGTCCCATGGGGTTCCTGACTCGGACGTTTGGGGCGGCTGACTCGGGTGACTGATCAATGAACTGACTCTGTCTTTGCCCGTGACTTGGCACTATTTGGCCCTTCTAGACATCCAAAATCAATCAAAACCATCCAAATGGGCCATCCCAGAGATTTATTTTTAGAAGGAGAAGGGGATGTCACCAAACATCATCAAAGTGGACCCAGCAGTTGCAGTGTAGGCAAGAGTTGTGCCATGTTTTTTCATTTTTCTGAGTTTGGAATGGGAATCCATGTGCTGTAAAAAGGCTGCTGACATTGACTTGTAAGGAAGTACGTAATTCCAAACCCAACTGTATCTCGCAAAGCTTGGCAGCCGGGGCTTAAATTTGCAAATCTAATCAAGCGGGAAACAATTACCATAACCTTCATCATTTTGGACCAGGCGAGTCTTTGCAGCGAAGGAAAGGCAAGGCTGAGGACAAGGTTGCAGCTGAAGCGGAGAAGTGACCCGGCACTAGTTCACAAAGACAAGTTGGCACTGCAGAGACATGGGGTTAAGAACGTGTTTGGAATCTAGTTTGCCATTTTGCAAAGTTTGCAGCGTGCATGGCTCACACGTTTGTTGCATGGACAGGCTGCCACACTTGTCATTAATGCATATTAATGCTGATTGCTGTGCAGATCTCAAGGTCTTACAGCAGGTTCAAGAGCATGGTCGATTGCAAGAATTAGCAAGACAGGTTCAGGTATTTCACGCACTTCACCCCTGCTAGTCGCTTTCATTTACGACCCTTCTTCCGAGGTCTGATCTGTTTGCCTCATCCCTGCTACGTTTGGCAATCGGCCTGTTGGGTGTGGAGGTGGCCTTCAAGAGTGGATACCGTTCCAATACATTCTATATTACATGTACTGTACCAACATGTTCTATGAAGTTGCTGTTAAGTTTCTCACGTTTCTGTCAACTTTATCATGTTCATCCGTTTTCGACCCTTGTATCATCAGATCCGCCATGGGATACCATTGGACACGGGGCGCGGGCCATGATGGCTACAGTACCAATGACCCTGGCTTATAGGCTGGCCCTGCCTGTTGCAGGCGCACGAGAAACCAAACACCTGGTCAGAGGTTTGGCTCAGCTTTCAGGACAAGTCCACCACGGAACATTGTTGATCAATGTTGAGCAATGTTCCCCATATATTATATATATGGTCCCGTCCTCCGTCTCTCCACCCACCCCCGCGTGGCAGGGAATAATTGGTATTAATGCGATTTGGTGCCTTTTCATCACCATGGCTGGTTTTCAAAGCCATAGTCTCATATCATCGGAAGGAAAGATTTTCACAGACACATATTTATATATAAATATAAATATGTTCAGGCACGCAAATGCTTAACCGTAAATGTAATATAAAGGTAGGCATACGCATAGATACAAATATATAGATTCCGTAAGGATACATACATTTCAGAACGCAAAGGTACTAACTTGCAATTCTTGGCTCAAAATCATCAATTTCGCAACGACTTTCCTAAACCAGGGTTTGATGCAAGTTCATACAGTTCATCCAGCAAGACCAAGTCCCCCACTTTCGTAGGTAATAGGTAGGTTCCCTTAGATTGGTTCAAGCTGCTTTCCTTCACCAGGATAGAAGTTATGGAATCTTGAGCCAAAGCTTAACTGTATTCTCGCTGTTCCTTCTACACCCTGTTGCGCGCCAAACCTCCAAACTATACATTACTCCTCTTGTTGCTGCTTCCTTGGGTGTTTCCTACTTTCCTGCCGCTGTAGAAATGGGAGGGATCATCATGTAGCCTGGCGTTACGTAGCCCGTTTGGAATCAGTCTCTCTCTCTCTCTCTCTTTGTCTCTGCACTCCCTTCATTGCTATTGCTTCTTGCTGTGATGGTAGAAGGATTCCTTCTGTCAGGGGCTCGGGACGAAGTGTTTTTCATCCGACGTCTTTCCTGTTCCCTCTCTCAATTCCTTGCATTCCCGTGATGGGCCTTTCATTGCTATCAGCACAAGTGGCAGGATAGTTTTTGGCTTACTATCAACTTTCCAATTCTCCCCTCCTTTTGTGCTCATGTTTCCTCGATTTGCTTGTCTAGTTTCCAGAATTGCCGCTTTGACTGGAGGACTGGCTCTCCAAAGAGGTTAAACCTGAACCTGCTGCACTTGTTTGCTTCTTTTTCTCTTATATCTTTCTTTCAACTTTGGATACCCATGGAATACTAGAGATTACCTTGCTCTAGCCTATATTACCTTGCTCAATCCTATAATGCTATAGGCTATAGATGTTTCCTGTGATATCTCTTGAGCCCGTACTGTTGCCTTGTCTTCCTTCAGTCCTTCAGTGGTATATCCTGTTTCTATGGCAAGGAGATAAAAGGTTGGTAAGGGTGGAGAATCTTTCTTCCCACCTCTGAACTGTTTCACTCCAGATTGCTTGTAAGAAATGCCTGGTCCAATTTCTTGAATGAAAAACCTTCTCCGCATAAAGAGCTCTCGTGTATATAATATATCATTTATGCACGCCGGAATTGAGCTTCCCCTCCCAGCCTCCTAGTCATTCACAACGTTAGGTTGGTTTCGCAATGTTTGCCACAAGCTCTTAACTTTTTTTTGACTGGCCTTGTTTCCCCGGCGCAAGGTCTTTGAATTGCTCTTTCATACGGCAGATATGTTTCTTTCCAAACAGAAGTGTGTCCACACGTCCACACTGAAGAGGGTTCTTACGGTAGGTGTCAAAGCCGGTGCTTGATCAGGGTGCTCCATCCGGCTTCCGGCTTTTTTCCTGTAAATTCTCGCGTAAAATTGCTCTAGTGACATGTCCATGTGCATTTCGATTGCGCAGGCCCGCACAAAGTCTGCGCCGTGGGCTTTGCTAGATCTTGGGGCGCGGTGCTTTCCCTGTAAATTCTCGCGTAAAACGGCTCTTTTGAGATGTCCAAGTGCATTTCGACCGCGCTGGCTCGCAGTCCGGGGCGCGACATTTTCCTTGTAACTTCTCGCATAAAAGGGCTCTTCTGAGATGTCCAAGTGCATTTCGACTGCGCAGGCTCGCACAAAACGGTTGTTGCAATCCTGGGGCGCGGCATGATTCCCCGAGAGTTCTCGCATAAAATGGCTCTTCTGCAATGTCCAAGCGCAGGCTTGCACAAAACGATAAAATGGGATCTTGCGCAGGTCCATGAGAAGATCTTGTGGGGATCCTGCATGATCTTGCACAGGTCCTTGTGAGAAGATCTTGTGGAGATCCTGGTTGGCTTCTCTCCAAGAGGTCCTTGCGTTATCTAAAACAGCTCCGTATGCGAAGATCTTGTGGAGATCCTGCTGAAAGCATCTAAGAGGTCCTTGCATGATCTTGTACCGGTCCCTGTAAGAAGACCTTGTGGAGAGCCTAGCGAAATGCAGTCGTGTATGATCTTGTACAGGACTTTGTGAGAAGATCTTGAAGTAAAATCCTCTGGGTGTCCGTGCATGACTTGTCTTGTTGAGAAGATCTTGTGGAGATCCTGTTCAAATCCTCCCTGTGAGGCGTTGCAGGAAGTTCTTGAAGATGCTTTGCATGATCCTGCGCAGGTCCTTCACAGAAGATCTTGTGGAGATCCTGGTGGGATCCTCTCTAACAGGTCCTTGCCTGAAGATCTTGCAGATGCCATGTTTTACAGATGCTTGTATGAAAGCTCTTCTGGGAGGCTCTTGGGAGGCTCTTGTCGCAAGATCTTGCAAGCTCCGCTCCAGCAGCAGCAGGTGCTTTTATGACGATCTTGTGAGCTTAGTTCTTCTGGGATGCTCAAAGGAACTTCTTGTATGAAGATCTTTTGAGCTCCTCTATATCGATCTGCGTAGAAGGTCCTGCTGCTGCAGCTGCAATGATGTCTAACCTCATCTGTTACTGTTCCATAGCTGCCATAGCTACTGTTGCTTGTACCTGCTACATTGCCTACCTACCCCCCACACTGTTTGGGTGCCTTGCCGGCGTTTTTTTTTTTGTAAGGGGCGCCCTTCCGGAAAAGGAGCTGCAAGGCGTAAATGTATCTTGCCACATGATCTTTCACCTTGTACTAAAAGGCCCCAAATTATGCAACACATATTATATATATATAAATTATATATATATGTATTATTTATATATTATATTATATATATATACGCACATGCACAACTTGCTCCTTCCCTTTTGCGTCCTCCTTCATGCATGCGAGTTTGGCGGGATGGTCCTCAAAGTTAACCATCCAAAACTTGTGCCTGGTCACGCGTAGCCCCTTTGCATTTTCTTGGTGGCAATTCCTTACCCCTTTTCGGGCTTTCTGCAATCTTATGGGATCTCTACTTGTCATAGTTGAGATGTAAGTGGCTTGGAGAATCAGTGCCTGAAGTTGAAGTGAAAGCGCTGGCCTTCTGAGCCGCCTTGCGTACAAATTTTATGGCACTCCTCCCTCCACCAATCTTTTGCCGGGACTAAATCGCACAATTACATCTTTCTGGGAGGGTAGGTTCTTCGAGGGGCCAAACTTTCCTGGAAATTGCATTTTTTAGTTGCTTGGCTCCATGATGCTTTTGTGGTTACATTTCTTCCTCGCTGTGTCTCCTGGTTTTGTTATACTTCCCTTCATCTCTTTTCATGTTTTCAAATGCTTGCCATGTACAGGCGGGTTGTTCTTCTAGTCTAGTTGCTTTTTCTAAAGGCCTGAGATAGCATGCAAGCATGCATATGTGCGGAACCCTCCCCTTTACATTTCATCTCTTGTGTTTGGTTGTTGTTGCTGGTTCGAAGGTTTACCTTTTCAGGGGAGGTTGAGCACAGTTGTCTCAACTATTGCCGTGCCCTTTGCGTTCTTCTTGTAGTTGTTTGCGCTTATTCTAGGACTTCAAGGAGAAAGACGGACATTTCATTGAAAAAATGCTTCCCTCGAGCTATTTTTGATTCTCTCTTGTTGTTGGCATGGAAAAATTTGGGCTGGGGCTGGGGTGGAGGGGTCGTGTGGGATGGAGTGGCGTGATTTTTTTTTCCAGATGCATGCGTACGTAGGGACGTACGTACATATATACATACAGACAGTCATACATCAACCAACCTCTTGGTAACAGCGAGAAGAGGAAGCAGAGAAGAAGACGAAGAAGAAAAAAATAAGAAGAAAAAAACAAGAAGAGGACACGCGGGAACTGGGGAACGTAAAATAAAAGGGAAACATATTGCATGCTGCATAGATATGTTGTCTTGCACGGGCACAGAATAGTACTGTCAGGTAGTACAAGTATGCGTTACGTACAGATTCACCCATTCAAGGGTTTGGAGCGGCTTGTCTTGCATTGGCTGCCTTGCTTTTTTTTCCTTTACTGGTGCGTTCCTTACATTGCATGTGCGCCTTGCTAGTGCCAATGCGCATTTTCTTTTCTACCGCATGAAGCGAGCAAGAGCACGTTCTACGGAATATTTCTATGGACTTACACTGGCACGATATGCCCGACCCACTGTTCATTTTCACTTCTTATTGTGTATGTTCTTCTCCGTATGCTCTTCACATTTATTGCACCTTTACGGTTCATGTCTTGTAATCCTTTCCCCCTATTACTAACCCCCCCAAATACTAAAAACTAGGGTCCATCTCTAATTTTGGAAAATTTCAGATTGGCCAATTTGATTTTTAATTGATCCCCTTTAGATCCTTTAGAAAACAATTTAACAATAAAGCTACCATTTGTGGGTTTTGCCTCCTAATAATAAAAACTAGTTAACCCCAGGGTGTTTATTGTAGAGCTTCGCACACCGGCGATGCCTGTAGGGGTCGGGGGAGGGAAAGAGAGAGGGGGATTTCATCTGAACTTGCGGACATGACATGCTGCGAGCTGCATCTTCGTTGTCGTCAGCGT
>Ga0126342_10018517_pt1 | contig 11929 bp, 8 predicted proteins | sample Cyp1metagenome_FD_92528 | JGI IMG/M metagenome (GOLD analysis project Ga0126342, IMG submission 92528) | Coral microbial communities from Lord Howe Island, Old Settlement Bay, Australia - Cyphastrea 1 metagenome | ecosystem: Host-associated > Invertebrates > Cnidaria > Coral ... | reverse complement strand
TCGGCAAAAAAAACAATCTTAATTAGATTTCGATTGTAGCCAATTGAAATCCTTACTTAATCGAGGATATGTTTTTCTTTTGGGAAGAATTTTTTTGCTTTTCTACTTTAAAGAGAGTCCAGAAATAGTTTAGGGGAGGGGGGGGGGGCACACACTAATCAGGAACCAAAATAACATCGTAAACCCATCCAACCATAGATGTATTTTGCATATGTCCCATAAATCACCATATTTCTGAATGATTGCAACCAACTTACCTCTTTTCGACGAAAAGAAGCAACCGCCGCAACACGGAGCTCCCCTTGGGGTTTCCACCTCCCAATCATTCCAGGTCCCCTTCGAGCGCACCGAGGTTGCTGGTGAAGGGCGACCCTGCAGGTGGCAAGACCACCTTCGCCAAGCAGCTCCTCACATGGATCATGCGCCATGCCCGCAGCGCGATGCAGTGCGGCCAGGGTTAGGAAATGCGCCATGGGAATGGCCCTGTCGTGGATCCATAGTTCTTTTCGTTAAACGACTTTATGATTACATAAGCCCTTAATTATATATGTTCAAGGATAATATCAGCTACTGTATGTTTCTTTTCCCAACTAATCATTATCTATGGGTGGGCTAGGTTCCTGCAAAAATGACTTAGCAAGCTGCTCATGCTTGCTCCAGCGGTTCCTCAAATGGCGTTCAGTCCCTTCACATTATCTATTTATATATGATCCTAAATCCAAATATTCGATCTCAAGGATGCACAATCCAACTCGCGAATGGTGCTGATGGATGCCAACTCAGCCAACCACTCGCATGGCACAGCGGATTGTAGGCGAAGTGACGACAAATGGCTGGTTCCGGTGATGGTGCGCACCATTGCCACTGAGCGATGTAGGAACTGGGTGTGATGTGCTATAAAGGATTTCTGAGTGGAGGAATACAAGATTCGATTCGTGATTGGTATGACTATGACCCAGGTATCACTTACTAATACCTAACTTCGTAGCCAAGGGGGGTAGGGTAGGGACTGTAGAGAATAACAAAGTGTAAACGTTGCTCACTTGGAACATTCTGGAAAACAAACGTGTTTGGAGCAATTGATATTCATGCCACCATTTACCAGTCGGTGTATCCTGCTTCAGTGAACTCATGCAGTTTACTGGAACTCACTGAAACTGGATGGCATCAACAATCGGTTCAAGCAGCCCACTGTAATATATATATATATCATGGTATATCATCCATGGTATAGCAGCCCAGCCACGTTGTAAAGTGATGTAAATAAAGGTGTACCAATTATAAAACCAATTGACTTTCCTATAGGGATGTGATATTTCTCCAGTGTATTTCTCCAGTGTTGGTTACATTCTCTCACACTTTTGTTATCTTGTAAAATGATCAACTATAGTCTTTACTTCTAATTACTTAACATTATCAAGCATCTTATTGGTTTTGTTGGAAAAAACTCCTCGAAACTCGGCCAAGGACTTGGTGCGGAGTCACGACCAGCTCGACCACGACAATTTGGCACCTCGGTGCGCAGCTGGTTCTACTGGTCCTTTAAATATACCCTCTGGTTATGTCAAAATAGCTATTGAAAATGGCCATTTATAGTGGATTTTCCCATTGAAAATGGTGATTTTCCATAGTTATGTTAAATTACCAGAGGGTATATATATATATATATTGTCATATTGCAATATTAGAATGATCCCTTTCCAAGAGGTGAATAGAACCTAGATATTTATCATACACCAATGATCACCAAAGGGTGACGCTGCGCAGTCAGCTGAGATGTCTGGATGCTCAACTGATTTTGTAATCCGCCACAATCTATGATGACTCCCTACAGTTGGTCCCTCTCCTGACTGTCCCAATTATATCGTTGCTATATCGCTGCTTTGTTGGAACAGCCGGAATGCTCGCTACATCGGGTGTGCCACCAAAGTGTAAGTGTCCGTCATGGGTGTGCAGAAGTCACACAAAGAATCACAGCAAACATCAGCAAACTCATGCGCAGCCACAAGTACAACTGCAGGTTGCCGGGCAATCTAACCCGACATTGGATAATCTATGTTTTATTTGCAACATGATCTGTTCACAGATAAATGTTCTATATGAATACATATATGAATACCATCGTCTTGAACTCACACAATTTGGTAGAATCAAGTATCTATAAATATGTAATAAACAGCTACATACCGTTGAATTTATTGACCAAATGTTGGTAAAATCATATATATATATATATATATATATATACACGTGTGTATATATATATAAATGAATAAATAAATAAATAAATAAATATATATATATATATTAGTATATCTATATATATATAACGGGCATCCACAAAATGTGGTAGGGTCATCTACAAATTTGTCATAAACAGATATGTTTTTTGTTTGTTCCACCCTGATTTTTGACCCTATGTCCAGGTGATGCAGTACCTGGCAATGATGTACAAGGACCAGTCTGACCAGTCTCAGCGAACGAATGCGTGGCACACATAGCGCGTGAAAGTTGTCCCATGAAGAATGGAAACAAGTGAGAAATAGGATTCAACCACCGAACATCGAGATTTCACATGATTCAACATGATATGATTTAACGTGACGGAATTGACTCAGGTATCTTGCACATATAATCTCCAATAATTATAACAATCATAGTCATAACCATCCCAATGTTCACAAGAACAACACTACTAGCAATGATCATGAACCATAACTATTATCATTATCCCTTACTCCCAATGTTTGAATGCTCACTCCGAAACCTTTGTTTTGTATTGGGGAGTGGGGAGTGGGGAGCGCGCTTTCAAGCAGAATTTGAGCAACTCTTGCGTATCCAATTATGCAGTAGTTGCTCTCATGAGTGCCAGAAATGAGCAAATATTGGCATGGAAGGAAGGCGCCATTGGCTCATTTCACCTTAAAGGCTGACCAAATATTGGGAAAGCAGGGGGTTTAACCTTTATTGCAGTTCCCTTAAAACAAAAGGAATAATTTTAGCTTCTAGTTGTATCTCCAAGTCCTTCATTGCTAATTGTTTTATTTAGTTTACAACTATGCCTGCTAACACACCGATTTATGGTGTAGGTTAAATTTATAGATGGAGTTGCATATTATAAACCAACAAACAGAACAGCATCCACATGTATATCCAACCATCCTAGATATAGTCATACTCAACATTCATCTGCACTGTTTCTGCCATGGTCAAAAGCTGTGTAATTACGGACCTCTGAGTGCTGAGAGATGGTCATCACTCCGGTAGCAGGGAGTCATGGCACCGTCCTGGACGGGCCCCTTCCAGTACCGCCATTCCTGTCAGCTTCCGATAATTAGTGACCACTAAAAGTGCTGGGCTTCAGCAAATCCGGTCTCTTTTACATAGCTATGTTAACTGTTAGCATGTGTTAACTAACCAGTGTATCCCATTGAATGCCCAAGAAGGAGTGATGCGATACTTGTATCAGCCATTTATTGCCCATTGTATCCCGTGACATGCCAATTAACCATTCTACTGTATCCCATTTTTTTCGCGCTATATCTTATCTTAATTCAAGAGCTATGTGGGCCAGGTTTCTGTAGAGTACAGGCGGACATGATCATATACATATATCCATGTAGACATTTGTGCACACATTTGCAGCTGCATATGTATTACATATGCATTACATTTATGTATTACTTATCATGTATTCAAGATTAAAGATCTCGTTTTACGCAATATGTGTCCGTAAGATCTTGTTTACACAAGATCAGACATAGTTCATGTATGTTGTAAATAGATGCCGAAACTATATGTATAAATATATATACGTATATACCCTCTAGGCGCCCTACAGAGTATAGCTCTTGAACCAAGATAAGCTATATCCTAATGTGGAGACTATCACCATCAATGATAGGTGGTAACTATCATCCCCTCATCCCCAAAGGACAGGTTTATGGCATAGGTGTACCACACTACTAGCAGTATTAGCATTAACTATATAATCATCATCATGTCATTAAACACCATTATATGAACTATCACTATTAAGGATTAATAATTTCTCATTATCAATAACCAGAAAAAGAACCTCATTCCGACTCATTCCCTTAAAAACGGTTAATAACCAGCAATAGCCATCAATTGCTATTACTATCATTATTAATTGTCATTATTAACTATCAGTAGTAACCATCATTGCTATTTTCGTAAGCGATAACCATAGAAAAACCATAATAGCCTCTGGTAAATTAACATAGACCCTGAACTAATCACCCATTTTTAGTAGTTTCACTAATCTTCCAACCCCGATGCTAAGTGTGTCCAGCTGTCAATAACAACTCTGGGTGGAATCCCCGACCCCCGGGCCCAATGTGGGGCCCCCAAACGATAGCTAAGTTGGATTATAACTCCAATAACCATTGGTACTTCTTAAAGCAATATCAATAGTTATAGTATGTTATAGTTATAGTGACATCCTAGGTATCAAAAAAATAGTATTCTATAGTTAATTGTCCAATTATATATAGTTAATGGGGGTTATAAAACAACTCCCATCTGGGGGCCCACGTTGTAGGAGTGCCATTGGGAGCTCATCGACTTGGCGCGGCAACACGGACGGCTGCTGCTGATCTTGGATGGTGGCTCGGTGGATGGGTTGGTCCACTGTGAGCCTCAAAGTGAATTCATATGATTTAAATTGTTTTTTTGAAAGACATATAATAGGGCCGGGAAACTCCCAATAAATGGATTTTTTCTCTGCCAGATGGAAACCTGAAACAACTTGAAAGATGATTTCGTCCGCGATGCCTATCTCTATATTCCAGCTTGGAGTGTCACGTTTGTTTCTAGAGTCTCGGCAGAAAAGAGTAGCAGTAGCGTCTTTCCACCATGTTGGAACCTGTGGAAACACAACTTCCCTTGAACCACCCCAACACTGCCATGGGGGTTTCAAAAGCGTTTCCTCTGACGCAAGGCTTTGACGAAGCTGGCTTTTTGGAGAGACTCTCAACTCAGTTTTTTTGTTGTTGGTGCTTGGGGATCTTGGGGATTTGCCGGCCAAAAATGTCGATATTTGAAAAAGAACAATGCAGTGTCTTAAACCAAAATCAGAAACCCAGTCGTGAGGCGTCTTGACTGTTTGTTTCTTTTCCCGGAAACGCCGCTAAAGAAACGTTGGTGTTCGGGTTTACAGCATCAGATATCACCGAAGAAACCAGAATTCGGATGGTGAGTTTGAATTTTCAAGTCTTGCATCCCGAATCATTTTCCCCGATGACTCATGTCCTCTGATGGGGTTTTGAGCACCAACCAGATTTTTTGTTCGCACCGTATGCACGAGGAGACCTGGCGAAAGAAATTTCCAGCAAGTTGAACAATCAGGTGTTTCTCCCGGCTTCTGAGCTCAACTGCCAGAGTTGGGATGCTTCTCAAAACACCTGGGAGGGTTAGTCTCAAAATTCCCCCGGAAGGCCCCTGATTTTGCATGATTTTTGGATTAATATTTTTGTTTGAGTGTCTTTTTGAGACAACCCCAAGTGGTACATACACATACACAAATACATACAATTTTGCCATGTTGGAACAGGAAACCGCAGGGAAGGCGCAGGGATTTGGCCTATGAAATCCCAGATTTTAAGGATATGAGATGTGATGAACATCAATCAATCTCAGCAATTTTATATACGTTGTTGTGTGTTTTTTTTAATATATAGGATGTTTTGCAATGTTTGACACTTACTCATGCTTTGTTCATCCTATTCTGCACGTTGAATTCCTTAGAACTTTCAGTTCCGGATCTTGTTCTCAACCTATCCTTTGGATCAACGCTAAGGTCACCAGTCGAGAAATGAGTGGTCTCCACAATGGAAAAGATTTCGACCGCTTTCGAAGCGTGAGGTGTCATGTGTCCGGCTGTACGGAGTTTGCATGCTTAGCATGCCAAAAGGATAGAAGTGGGCACCTGCCTCACGTCTATGAAAGGTGTCAAAGCCCTCCAGAATATTATCAATGTAACAATCAGACAGATGTGAGACACAATAAAGTCATATCATTTGACCGTGATTCATATGATTTTTCCATATGTTTTCCATGATATATAAAGTCAGAACAAAGTTATGACCGTTCTTGCCATATTTGCAGTTCAAGCCCCTAAGGTTGTTCGTTGAAGCCTTCGTGCCTATCTGCAGCTCGGCCCAGGGTGAAGGAACTCAACGAAGCACAGCGGCGGCAAGTGATCCAACGACGATTGAAGGATGGAGAGGCGAAATGTGTCGCCTGTGTCGCGTGGAGAAGAGGTGGATTTAGTTTAGAAACCAACATTCTTGGGCAATCATTGGGGTTTAATCATCGATAAACCGCAAACCCAGAGTTATTTTCATAATCCATAATAACCCCAATCATCCCAATGTGGGAAGCCCAATGTCATAAACAACTCCCGTTTGGGGATGCAGGATTTATATAGCAGCCATAAAAATCGTGATGACTTGGGGATGGTGACAATAGATGATAAGACAGGAACCCGTTAATCACCGTTAACCTCGCTTAAAGCTTGTTTTAGATGTAGATTTATATAATATGATTCATGGCTTAATGCTTAGGTCAAGAAATTATGGCTGAGTATGTATCCATGTCATGTTATTTCCATTTCACGGCATAGTGGTTGAGTAGGTAAGTCTGTGTTTATCTAAGATACAAAGAGTGAAATGGATTTAAAATCTGATTCAGATATGATATGAAATGCAGGTTGCATGGCGAAAACGTGTCACGTGTTACGTGTGATCCCAGGGGATCCCAGGACATTTAGCCGATAGCTGATCTTTGCGGATCCTGATCCTGAGTTTCAGTGTCCAGAGTCCAGACTTTCATAGACTTTCCACATTCAACCGATACGTTGATTCATGTTGATTCCTTATATGCATACAAAATCACACAATTATACAAATGTCTACAAGGATGTAGAGATAAGATGAGATAAGCAGAGTATGTTTTTTGCCGTCGTGATTCAGGGTGAACGCATATCTGGTTTGTGGTTGCAACGTTGATCATCTTCCACCGTATCATTTTGTATGAGGATGATGATCCAAATTGACTGACCAGCCAGATATTGACGTAGTTCAATATGTTGGAGATACACACACGTTAGATTTGTCTCCTTAGCAGTGTCTGGGATACCCTGACGGCCCTAAATGGCTGGATCACTGAAGTCCTGATTTTGAAACATGTTAAGAATGAAAAGCAGCCCAGGTGCTGTTTCCATGTTTTGGCCCGCTTTCAAATAAACTTTGGGTCAAGGTTCGGTATCCCATAAATATATATATATATATATATATAAATATATAGATACACATACATATATACATATTAAATATTACTCACCATCGCATCTGCTTGAATCTGTTTTGGTTGAACCTCCGCTTTTGCTGGTTAAGGTTCCTTGGGTCTTCACTGTGTTTGATTATGCACAGTTGTGTTGGTTGCAGCATATCCCCATTTCTGCTGACAATCTCCTGGCTTTCGTTGGTTTTAACCCCGGTGTTGTTGGTTACAATTTATAAAGTGCTTGAACCACCATGTTTTTTTTTTTTGCAATCACCCACCCATGTCAATTGCTTAGTTCCCGCGCTTTTGTTGGGTATATCATGTGATATCCATTGTTGGTGTTGGTTGGGATCCACTTCGTGCTTTGGCTCTTGCATGTTCTTGTTTAGCTTCCCATTTTTGGCTGGTGAAGCCCCTGATTTTCCACCACATCTCCCCCAGTCTTAAGGGAACATCTTAACTGAATTATATATACCAATCAATTCGAGGGTAAAATCCAATCAGTTTCTAGTTTCCTACTATGATTTTCCCATCACCAATCCATTGATCATCAAAGTTGGTCATATCATCATATCTCATCAAATCTCCAATTATGTTTTCTTGTTTTCATCATGTTTTATAATGTTTTATCTCAATTCCTGTGGATTAGACCATGCTATACCGCCATGTTTCATTGATCCATTGGAATCCACGTTTCATCACATCGGCCCCGGGCAGGTCGAGGCCTTCTGCAATCAGCTCACGTTGAATCCAGCCCTCTGTGCCATGACCAGGCCATCATGAAATGGTGGCAATAAATGTGGTCACCATAAGTGTAAACTACTTTTTGGCGGTGGCAGCTGCAAAAAAAACAGACACGTACATGTTTGAAAAAGCATGGTTTGAAATGGTCTCAATATGTCCAACGAAATGACGGTTTCAAGTCATGTAAATTCGGCGTTGGCCAAGAGAATTGAGGAATTTTAATGTCTGACTTGCGCAACATCAGCAAAATCAGGACTTGCTTTCGTCCCTTGGTACACTTGAAACGATCATCCCAATTGACACGGTTTTCACTTAAAGCAATCTTTTTTTCATCCAATTACCACAACTTCCTCCAATATTGGCTATTGGGATTACTTATGTGGCCTATGTCAGGTTGCCGCCTTGGGGTTCACCATGCAAACCCTTAGAGGAATCCTCTACTGTTGAACGTGACGCTGTCCGTCTACGAGACCACGGCGGAACGCGAGTTGGGCGCTTCGTTGAATCGAGGCGAGCACGGGGTGTTCACGTTTATATCGTGAAATTACACTTACTTGTAGGATGCAATCATGAACAATCACGTAAATATTCAACATCATGATGCTGATGATGATAACCATAACCGTCATCATCATCATCATCATCATCAGCAGCAGCCATAACAAAAGAACCACCTTTTGCACTGCTACTCGTATTTTATCGTAGTTTCACTTCAAACTTGAAATGAATCAGAAGGGACATGATCAAAGATAGTGTCACGTGACACGTGTGTATTGTGAGACTGATCTCACGCCAGTTGCTTTCCCAACAAGTTCTATTGATGACATGTTGTGGCATCCGGTGGGTCCTGTCAACCAAGCCCATTTGTGTTTTTTGTTTGGGCCAGACTTGCATGCCGTGCAAAATCGCACCCATCAATCCTCTTTTGAATGACATCCATTCCATCTCTTGTGTGCAAAAGTGTGAGTCTCTCAGTGCCATCCAGCATCGCCAAGATGTTGATTTCTTTGACCCAATGTTACGTGGTATTTTTTTCTATGCCATCGATTTTGTTACAGTAATTTCCCATCATATACAGTTATTAAATAGAGAGAGATGAAACGGGACACTATTTGTTTGGATATACTCGACGAAATGAGATACAGTACCCTATGAATCCATGATTGATCCCATCACCGATTCATTAAATTGCAATCTGTAATTTTATCCAGTTTAATTATGTGTGTCAAAGAATAGATTGCAAAGATAGCTGTAGCTATACATGAAAATCTTCAATAGGCTCATGTTGTCCAACTGTTTCCTGGTCAGGCAAGGTCTATGGCCTTGCTTTGGACGGCATGCTGAGCAATTTGGAGCGGGCCAAAGCCGTCCACGCTTCGGGTGGGGCCGGCAGACGAAGGGCAGCCATGCTGTTGCAGGAGTCTTTTTCAAAAGCAAAGTTATACAATGTGGGTAATCTATATATGTAACCATATGTGATTACCGAATTATCATTAAAATTCATTAGATATCCCTATAAACCTCCATAATATGTATATATATATATATATATGTATGTATGAAACTACATATATGGGTTCAACCCCCATGCTTGACTTCTGTTACCTCAGCCAGCGCGGCCACAGGCTATCCGGGAGGCCCTGGATGTTTGGTCAGCGGCTTACGGGAGGTCTTAAAGAGTGCCTGGATGGCAATTGTGATTAATGGAACATACGAAACACTAAAAAGTACCTTTAAACTACTTTAAATATCTTTAATACATTCACACAATATGTATATATTATATATTTATATGTATATATGTATATACAACCAATATGATTTTTATTTATATATAATAGATAGATAAATACATGCTATATAAATATATGTATGTGTCAACGCTAGGGTCTTGATAGTTTTGAGTATCTGTTAAAAGGTTACAAACCCCACCAACAAACCACAACCGATTTACTCTATTTTATTACTTGCAGACGCTGCTTTTTGTACAAATGATCCCGACCTGAAATGACCTCAATCACAGGTGCTGGGGATCCAAGCAATGTCTTACTTTTAAGGCTTGTAAAGTAACATAGTTGTTCAACATAGAGGTTTCTTAACATTGGTTTCCCCCAAGTTCCATATGTTCATCCCTGCAGTTGGGGGTGTCCTACTCCAAGGTGTAAGGCCAATGTCAGAATGATGGTATGCTATGCCTGCCGGATAATGCAGGCAAACCCACTTGGAACAAACATATGTTTCGAACATGATCCCTTAAACCCTGAAATATTTTACAAATTGAGTTTACAACTAAAGTTACTAAAGCACATATTGTATTCAATATACACATATACATCTACGCGTATGGTGCACTATACATTGATATGCCACTTGTTTTCGAAAGCTCCAGGGCATCCCGACTCCACTTCGCTTCGCCAAGGTATTGCCTTCCTGGCGCACTCCCAGCGGAGTGGCCGTGGGGTGCGAGACTTCCGGCGGGAGCTGGTGCACAAGGTGGCGCACTGGGGATGGGAATAAGCCAAATATGAGCAAAGTTCGGGGTTCAAAATCGGTCGCCTAATCCAAATTCACCTCTATATTTAGATCATCTGATAGATCTATCTATACATCATACATCTATCACCTATATTACTTTGATGGGCGATGGAACTAGTTGACTGATGTACACTGGTGTGGAAAGCCTTTTTGTTGAACTCTGTGTGGTAGATGGGTTATAGTCTATGGCCAATCTAGTACCCAGAATCGAGTATAATGAAAGTATACCTACATGTATATATATATATTATATATATATATATTCTTTCAGATAATGCTTTGCTTGATGGTTTCAATCAGGTGTCCTCTTGATTGGTGAGGATGTCTCATGGTGTCTCAGGAACCCATTTGAGGCTTTGAACCAGTATTTAGTATTTTGTTTGCAAATACCCTCTGGTAAACTAACACAGCTATTGAAAATTGCCCATTTATAGTTGATTTACCCATTATATAAACATGGTGATTTTCAATAGCTATGTTAAATTACCAGAGGGTAATTCTTGTCCCATATGCTAGATACATTACATTGAAGAGTGTTTGGGTGAGGATTGGTGGTTGGGGATTGTCAGTGCCAAAATGGGAAGGTGCCAAGGCTGCAGCAACGGGCAAGATCCAAACATGAGGAGTCACCAAGTGCAAAAGACTTGATTTCAATTGTAAGTTTGGATAGTTGGTGGTTTCTTTCCGCGAAATTTCAATGAAGATAGCTATGTAGATATATGTAGATTACATTTATATTTTTGTTTTTGACACTTCCTGCTGCGCGGATTTCTTTTAAAAGGTTTCCAGAAGCCTTCTTTTTCTTGCGGGGTCTTGTCACCCAAAAATTGCCCAATTTCAGAAACCAGCCCCGCTGACTTGCCATATGGGTGGGATTTGAATCGTCTCCAAATGGTAATGTCCACCTCCTCTTTTCCCGTAAATAAATTTAAAGCCACCATCAAACTTGTTTGTATGTATTAGTTTTCAATTACCACAAATTAAAACGATAATATAAAATCCAGTTTCCAAAAAATAAGGAATCCAACAATTGTTTTAGTATTGATTTAGTACTCATGTCATGGATTTAGTATTGATTTAGTATTCATGTCATGGATTTAGTATTGATTTAGTATTGGTTTAGTATTAATTTCATGGATTTAGTATTGATTTAGTATTCATTTCATGCATTTAGTATTGATTTAGTATTCATTTCTTGATTTAGCATTCATGTCATGGGTTTAGTATTGATTTAGTATTCATTTCTTGATCAGCGGGAGGGGGAAACTCAGTAGCTTTATTCAGGGTCAAACTCTAATTGGTGCTAAGGCACCTCATGGGGGGTACCCTTGATGAGTTGATT
>Ga0126342_10018516_pt1 | contig 11932 bp, 16 predicted proteins | sample Cyp1metagenome_FD_92528 | JGI IMG/M metagenome (GOLD analysis project Ga0126342, IMG submission 92528) | Coral microbial communities from Lord Howe Island, Old Settlement Bay, Australia - Cyphastrea 1 metagenome | ecosystem: Host-associated > Invertebrates > Cnidaria > Coral ... | reverse complement strand
CTCAACCACCTTTCAATCCATCAGTGGGTTCGCTCTGCCATTTTTGCGCCACAGCAACTCACCTCTCCTATAGGTTTCCTATTTTTGAAACTTCCGCCACCGCCTTGTGCGGTACTACTGGTAAACATACAAAAAGCTATGGAAAATCACCATTGAAATAGTGAGTTTTCCCATTAAATCACAATTTTTAATGGGAAAACTCACTATAAATGGCCATTTTTAATAGCTACGTTAAATTACCAGAGGGTAAATCATCTCACTTTAAGTCCGGGCTGCCAGGCGAAGGAGGACTTTGAACGGGCGCGTGAGCTGGAACCGGACCCGGCCATCGACAAAGAGCTGAAGAGGCGATGGACCGTTAAGGAACTCGCAACGAGGAACTCGTTGACTTCGCTGAAAAGCCATTTTTGTTGGGATAACGATATACCCATAGGATCCATGTATGGTATATATATATATGCTAACATTTGGGGTATATTGATGGTAAATATTACCATATATAGCAGCACCATGGATCCTATGGGATACTGATTGGTATTTTATTGGGATATTCAGATCTAATTGTTGTACCAATACTGAGAAATAGTCTAATCATGTCTAACAATACCAATAGCATTCTTGGGATTCCCAAGAAATACGAATGGTATTTTATGGCAATATTGGGATAGAATATTGGATACTATTGGGAATACTATTGGCTACTAGGATAATGTTGGCATCAATATGATATTTTCCATAATGCTAGTCTATCGTAGACTGTAGTATCATGGATATAATATCTCAATGATGTTATTTACATCACTGATTACCCTCTGGTAAACTAACATAGCTATTGACAATGACCATTTATAGTGAGTTTTCCCATTAAACATGGTGATTTTCCATAGTTATGTTAGTTTACCAGAGGGTAAATGATTTAACTATGAATTCATACAAATGGTCCATAGAATGGCCCATTTAATCATTATAGGAGCTATAAATGGTTATAATATCCCTTTCATGGCTTTTCATGATTCGACCATGGGGAAAGAATGGGATGTTTCATGGGATATCTTATGGGATCTCTGAATATCAATGGAATGATGGAATATAATAGTGAATGAATAGTGATAATAGTGAATAATATGACTGGTGAATAATGTTGTGAGGCTACACCATGCCAGAAAGATGGATTTGATATCCCATGCATTTTCCTATTAATATCCGATTCATATCGCATTAGTTTCCATCCATTCCTGTACTGGTGACATGCAAGGAACGATAGGATACTTATATATATATATCCCCAACCAACAGTGTGAATGGCTTACAATATTGGGAAAAATCCCCCACCAGTGTACATGTCCAACAATGGATATATGATATGTGTATTATAGATATATGGATATGAGGATATTGATGGATAACTTTCCAACTGTGCATATAGTTGCTGTCAATGTGGATGAGCTTTGTTTAATTCAAAGGGGTATCATAACCAGCTGGCATGAATGATATCATATAAAATATTATAAAATGAACGGAAGTAGCAAACGGCTAAACATTTGCATGTATTTTTGTCAACATCATTTCGTTTCACTCGTACTGGATGGTTCTTAGAAGAAATCTATGGCTATCCCAGCTATGGGAGCTTAAGTGCTGCTGCTAGTTGATTCATCTGGTTCATCATGTTCCGGAAAAATCGTTAAGTGGCTACTTGGTTCATATACTATCATATACTATCATATACTATCATATACTATCATATACCACATATTTTTCCGGATTTGAAGGAGAAAATCAAAACTTGGTGTTAAACTCAAAGATCTCCCAGGTCCATGAGTCCATGAGCGACCTGTGGGTTTCCCATGAGATTTCCGAAAACCGACGGCCATGGTATTCCCAACAAAAAAGCGACTGTTGGTTGAAACACAGTTTCTGCCAGAAAATGAACAATGTGAGGCCCCCGTTCGATAGATAAGTTGGTGAACATAACTCCAATAACTATGGTTTATGGTACTTATAACGAACTAGTTACTGGGGCGAATCTAAACCAACGTTCATCACTCGGGGGCCTCAGATTGAAGGAATTGTTGGATGTTTTTTTCCTCCTGAATCATCACCAGGCTCAAGCAAGCTTTCTCACAGCACGACGCCAAGGTGTGCGGCACGGGCATAGGGATTATGACACGTGATTTACCCGTGATGATGTTGGTGATCTCCAGATGGTATGGAAAGCATGGATCCACAATAGTCAACTACATCCTGGTTGGTGGTGACTGGAACCATGGAATTTTATGACTTTCCATATATTGGGAATGGAATAATCATCCCAACTGACTCCATCATTTTTCAGAGGGGTAGGTCAACCACCAACCAGATAATCCACTACATCTCTACGGGTCAACAATACTTGATGAATACAATGGGTCAACGTATGATATCGTATGATGGTCATAGGGATCTCGACATAGTCACATGATCAGAACCCCCATGGCATCACCCTCATGATGACTCGTCATATCCCTATTGTTGTTGGCAAAACCTCATTATTCCACAACCAAAGCATATCCAAATGAAGTTCAACATTTTGAACACAATCCAGATATATGCAGGTCATTGATACCTTTTATCATAGCCTCATTCTGTCAGATCAACCATGACTCATTATAACAAGTATTTTCCACGTCATCATTCTTATTCACTATTCCTAGAGTCCTACAATGCTGGTACATTCATCCAGTCACCATTTTCCCATCCATAAACCACCATATTCATCACAATATTCCTCGCTGCATAGAGATTTTGACTATATAATCCACCACAATAACCCCGAAAATAGACTGGATGCTTGGTGGTTTGGAACATGAAGTTTATTTTTCCATATATTGGGAATTTCATCATTCCAACTGACTTTCGCATATTTTTCAGAGGGGTAGGTCAACCACCAACCAGTTACCCTCTGGTAAACTAACATAACTATGGAAAAAATCACCATTTTGAATGGGAAAACTCACTATTTCAATGGCCATTTTCAATAGCTATTTTGACATAACCAGAGGGTAATCACTAATCCATCACAATATTCCTCCAGATCCTGCATGTCAGGAGAAGAAGCGCTTCGCCAAGATGTTCAGCAAGATGCAGGAGGAAGCGCCCGACGCGGACGCGTCCGCGGACGCGTCCGCGAGCGGCAACGCGGATGAAGCAGCGGTTCCAACGCTTCCAACGTCCACCTCGGAGGCTAGGAGAGAGCGTGGAAATAAATCATGGTTCTTAACGGAAACACTATAGAAGATTATAGAAGCATATATATATATATGTGTGTGTCTGTTTTTCTGTTTTTGATGTGGAAGTTGATGGAGATTTCTGGAAACTGATGGAGTGTAGCCAGTACTTTGGAATCTGTCAGGAATTTCAACTATTTTTGAGATGACCGCACAGAAATTTGTGATTGTGGCACATGCAAATTCTATTTGCAGCGTCAAGCGAATCTTATCTTCCTGCGAGGCAGAGAAAACTGAATGAGCAGAGTGGCTTTGTCGAAAAAACAAACGTCGCTATGAATCCCGCCCCCGGTCATAGAAAGAACATCAGGGTTTCCAAGGGGTTATTTGAGATTTGGGGGAAAGGATTATATATATATGGATTATGTATGTATATATATATATATATATGTATGTATACATCTATATATATATATGTATACATACATATATATATATATATATATATATATGTGTGTACTTATGTATATATATATATATATATTTATATTTATATACATTTATATGTACATGTATATATATATATATAATACAACTTAGTTTGTATCTACCCTGGGTTATCGGCCTCCAGATTGACTTGGGATGAAGTGGTAGCCCGATCGCCATACCTTTAGTGTCCAGCCTGCCTGAAGAATGGACGGTGTCCAAGCATATTACCCTCTGGTAAACGTTAACATAACTATGGAAAATCACAATTTTTAATGGGAAAATCCACTATTTCTATGGCCATTTTCAATAGCTATTTTGACATAACCAGAGGGTAAGCACGGGTTTTCCAGTGATTGTGCGAATCCCTGAGTTTATTTTTGCAAAACACCCTGGGTTTTGCCACAAAGTGTTCCAATGCCGGCCACAGGTTCCTTTACCAGTTTGAACCAGAATGATGCGATACTAGTTCTTTGACTTTGTTGCCTTTCAGCAAGAATCCAGCAGAAAAGACCGGGTGGGGTATTTGGGCCTAAAACACCACTAGCTCTTGGAAGGTTTGGACTCCGGACCAAACTTGGGCCCCATTGGTTATTCAAGGGCAAGTCCAGCAAGAAAATCATGGGTTCCTGGCGTCCTATTTAGACCCAGAACTATATATGGATGATCTTTTCTCTCCTTGTGCAATTGATTGACAAGCATCCCACAGGAAAACTTCTTGTTCCCATAAGATATTTTGGTTCCAAAATTTAGTTCAATTTTTAGGCTTTTCAGCAATCACTTCGTCCAGAATTCTGGACTCAGAATACAGCCTTTTTTGTTTCACTTAAACACATGGGACAAAAGTCCTGGTCACCTGGTTGCCCATGAAAAATCACCTGTCGGATCGTCCTCGGTACAGTTCGTTAGGCTCAGAACCAGAGGGCAGATTCTTGCAGAATCCTGAGAAGAAAAATCAGTTGGAATCCATAACATGAAAATCATCATTCATCCCAGTTATTCCCAGTTAATGGAAATCATTGTTCATTGAATTTCATTGATCATTAATAATGGAAGTCATCAGTAATCTATCCTTGTTAATCTGTCCTTCCTCAGAATTTTCCTTCGCACGGCCACATCCATTGACGGATGGATCAGTGGTTCATCTCACCACATCCACACGACAGCGGAGATTTCTCAGAGATCTTAGTTTTCATGAATGTTAATGTTAATGCATGTTAACATCAGATCTTAAGTCATTTCTCAGTCTTGTAGTTATATAATGAATGTTTTCATGAATGTTTTCATGAATGTTTTAAAGAGAACTCAACTGTTTCGAAGCATTTTCCGGGTATTTTGTTCATCCGGTTCTGGCATCACAGCTCTGGCGAAAAAAGCCGGCAGAATTCGGCCTTTTCAATGGATGGACTAGACAACATCCTGGCTGATTGGCAGGGATGCAGGACTGACAAGCCAGCGCTGCGCTGCTGGACCTGTTCTTTTTAAAGGAGTTGAGCAGCTAATGTGAGTGATAAGAGCGATGTTTTCAGAGGAGTTCATTCGAATTCAGATGTTGACACTGACTTCAATGTCATTTTGATGAAAAAGAGTTGACTTCCCAAGTTTTTTTCGAGAAACTGCTGATACTTTCCAGTTCTTTCCCTCTGCACCGAGCTTTTCCAGTTTCCACAAAACTGCTGTCAAGTTGTCCAGTCCCAGTCGTGCATAAATTGCTTTAGGTTACCCTCTGGTAATTTAACATAGCTCTTGAAAATGACCATTTATAGATATTTATAGTGGATTTACCCATTGAAAATGGTGATTTTCCATAGTTATGTTAGTGATTAACCATAGAAATAGTGGATTTACCCATTGAAAATGGTGAGTTTCCAGTTTGTTATGTTAGTGATTAACCATAGAAATAGTGGATTTACCCATTGAAAATGGTGAGTTTCCAGTTTGTTATGTTAGTGATTAACCATAGAAATAGTGGATTTACCCATTGAAAATGGTGATTTTCCAGTTAGTTATGTAAACGTTTACCAGGCCGGGTAACGTCAAATCGAGATCCATTGGCTTCCAGTGGTTCCAGTGGTTCCAGGCCAAGGGGCGCTGTCCTGCCAGTTGAGGGTCTGACAAAGGCGCCTCCGGCTGCGATGGGTCCAAAAGAAACATGTGATCTTGCCCTAGTTTACCTGCATTGTACATATACAACAATAATAATAACAATGATAATAACAATAATAAGACTAATAACAATAACAATAATAATAACAACAATAATAATAATTATATATATTATATATATTATATATATATATATGCATACATAGACCATTATAGACCCATAGGGTTCCTGACTTGAGCTGCCATGGTGACGCAACATGTTTTCTTTTGTATCTGCCTCAGCTCCAGAGCCTCACGCCACAGATGCATGCTGCCAGGGTCCTCAGACTGGTGAAAGATTTATGGGTGTTGATGTTTAAAGATATGAAGAATTCATGGGAATAATGTAGGAAATTTTCCTATCTGAAAAACTCTTGTTTCATCATGAAAAAATATGGGAATATGATCATATATGTGTAATATATTGGTAATATAGAATGGTAATACTTCATGGGATTTATGTCAAAATATATCACAAATATCACTTAAATTTCATCTGATCTAACTGGGTGCTTCGAACAGGGGATCTATGGATTTCCTCAGCAGTCACTTGTCGAAAATTTCATACGGATTCGCCCTGATTCACCCGAGGAACTACTGAAAGCTGGTCCACTTCTCAGTTCGGAGTGACATGCGACAGGTCCTGCGACACGGAGGTATTCAGTGAGAAAAAATGGAAATATGACATGAGGAAAACTGGAAATATGAAATTTGATGAAATTTGATGATTTTTTTCAATTTTAATGAAATAATGAATAACTATACCCTGCGCACACCCAACATCACGTGGCATGTTAAAGCTTCTTTTAGTTTTTTCAGAGTACTTTGAGACTAGAGCTGGAGACCTGGAAACAATCCTCGCAGGAGGATCATCCCACGAATCGTAGCGAGGATCAATGACCCTTTTGGAATCTCTATCCTTTCATATAACCCCAGAGTAATTTGGCAGTGTGTCAAAACCTTGTACCTCTGGTGAACATCAAAATAGCTGGTAAATGGATGTTCATCCCACTAAAAATGGTATTGATAGGTATTGATCCATACCAATTTGAAGACCGGCTCCGATTATCCCATGGTCAGGCCGTCATCTCAATTAACGTTGGGCACTGACTGGGACCTTCCTCTCTGGCTGTTGACCTCAAGTCGTGACCAACTCTGGTACCAAGTTGGGCAACCCCACAACGTTTTTTTTTTGGTAGGGTGTACATAAAGTTTCCCCATTAAATGAGCACGTTAGCTATGTTTGATTTGGGACCTACGATGGAAGAAATCCTGCACCAGTTCATAGGTGGTTTATCCGATTATTTATAGGATTTCAACCATCCAAGGTGGTGCAGGATTTCTTCCACCCACAGTATCATGACTTATCACTTTTTTTGTAATACAATGACAGGGTATACCCGTATACCCCTGGCAATCCACTATAGTTCAATAGTTTATCATGATATATTTCCCACTAACAATATCTAACAATCGACTAGTTCAGTAGCTTATCAACGTCTATCATGATATTTCCCAAATAAAGTAGTTCCCAATGTTTCCGCATATTTCCCCATATATTTGTCCTAATATTTCCCAATATTTCCCACTATTTTTCCTAATATTTTAATTCCAATATTTCCCACATGTAGCCATGACAATTTGAACTTGACAAAGAGGTGATTCCTCCCTGGCGGATTCCTCGGTCATCCACTTCCTGCACTTTTGGAAGGCGCGACAACTTTTGACGGATCAAGCGATGGGAAGATACCGATGGAAGTGATGGGTTGCCAAGGATTTCCCTTAAAATGATCGGCGCTTAAATCATGTGGGTTATCATGGCAGAACTCTATGGTTATTTGACTGTGAATGGTTATCTACAATTTTTTTAATAGACTATGAATGGTTATTCTATGGTTATTTTGAATGGTTATCTAAATGGCTTGCAAATAGTATACTACTTTAGCATTTTTTCTATCTGCGTGCAATCTGCAGCTGGAATGTCGTTGCAATAATATGCGCTAGCTGATCATTTTGCTGACCGACAGGGACTGTCAAAACTCATGTTGAGTTCCATGATCCCTCATAGTCACTGGGATGTGGGTAATATCTGTTTCAAAATGGCTGGGGATACCTTGAAATGGTTATTTTCAGAGAATGATGTTCCAAAAACCATGGGAAAGGCTGGGAAAGGGGGGTTGGAATTCCAAAGCTGTGCAGGTTTTAGATCAACTGCGATGCTCCGCAGTGGAGGAGGTTCCAACATGGACGCCGGGCTCCCGTTCCATGTTTCAATAATGGGTCGACGACAATGGGGCATCAGCCCCCACTTTCTGGCAACTTTGATAGGAAGAATTCGGTAGAATGATGATAAACCATGATAAACCCATGAATTTTCGCATCCAGCTTCATATCAATTTATGTTTCCAACATAGGGATGAATCTTGTTTCATTGCCTTTCACTGTAACATGACTATGGACCTGGAGAAAATGTTGGTCCGTTTCGACCTTCATATTTGCTGCCAGGCGCCTTTGGTCGGAGAGTTGCGAGCATTTCGCGAAACGTTGCTGAATCGTTTGGACCGTTGTAAACTCAACTGGGAATTGGGACATCATCGTCTTTCAGGGCCCCAAAAACGTTTTGGATGGCATGCAAGTCTGGTTGGTGGTGACTGGAACTGGTTTAACCAATGGTTAATGATGGTTAATGATGGTTAATATCTGGTTGGTGGTGACTGGAACCATGGAATTTCATGACTTTCCATACATTGGGAATGTCATCATTCTAACTGACGAAGTCATATTTTGCAGAGGGGTATACGTCAACCACCAACTAAAAGTAAATCATGCTTATTATTTTCTTAGACCCCATTTTCTGCAGGAACCCTGGATTTTCAATATCTCTTCCTGAGCTTTCCGCTGTCATGGGGCCATGGCTTGCGGCCGGAAGGACCGGAATGGTGGTAAGATTTCAAGCCAATTCTTGGCGGAGGCAGACACCGAAAAATGGGTGTATCAATTGCATAATATGTTTGCTCCCCGAAAATGGAGGTACAAAACCAAGCATTTTAACAGGATAAAGTGAGGATCAACTGCGGGTACGATTTAATATCCATCAACAGTCTATGGGATGCATACGTGGGGATACTTGTATTTTTCGGATAAATGATGGTACAATGAATATTAATGGAATATAACTACCAACAAGACGTTTTGGGTGTGTCTAAAAAAGCAACATCTAGTGAATCTAGTGGTTGAGTTTTTTGTTCCCATTAAACGATGCAAATTCCGGAGTATCCGCTGTTTCTGTGAGAACAACTGAGAACAAGCACATTGAGCCGTTACAAGTGAGAGAAGATGACTTTCCCGTTGGAGACATCTTGTGGGCTTCCAGCCATTTCGTACATGTCATTTACCCAGATTAATTTATTCACAGTTCGATGTTCACTCATCAAGTTATTGACTTATACTTCTTATTCAATCTTATCCCATGAAATTTCATTTTATTCCATCATTTGATTGATACACCAACCTTTTAGTCCAGTTTGTTGAGTCATGTTTAAGTTAACATCTGGTTTCTGAAATAGATAAATGGATATAAATTATATACATGGTTTATTTGGCCCATTTATTCCATAAATGGCCCATATTTATATCCATTTAGTTAACGATGCTCTAGCCCAATGACCACAGGCCGTGCGACGTGCACAGCGCAAGTCCGCGGACACCTCTGCCTGGCGTCCCTTGAAGGAGAGGACTTGGGAAGATTCCATGGATTAATCTGTTAAATCTATGGTTTATGGTAAATATAACGAACGGTTCGTTCATGGGGGTTATAATAACGGTTATAAGTTATGGTTAACATAACCAACTTAGATCCTTAGATTTGGGGGGCCATCCGACGTAATTTGCAACTGAACGGAACTAAGTGTTTGATGGTGATAAACTCCGTTTCACGTATGTATATATCTGGGTAAATTATAACGACCTCACTGTTCTCCCTCACTATAATCATATTTAGTAAGGGGAATCATCCCAAAATGGCCGCAAGATTCAGGGTAGTGAAATATTGTAATTTACCCAGAATAAATGAATGTGGGATAACATATCCATTGGGATTATGAATCCATTTTAAAACATAGGTTTATTCTATGGATATCATGGGAATATCCTGGCTGATTATTCTATGGGATTATCCTGGCTGATTTTATTGGGATAACATATCCAATGGATTAGTAGTCGGAGCATTAGGAATGATAGTGATTCCAATTTGGTTACCTAGGAAGCCCCTTGCACAGAGCTGGTGGTTTGTAACCCCAAACGATAAGGCCTTGCTGGGAGAGATGGTGGCCAAGATCGCTTGGTCGGGTCTACCTAATCACTGTACGGATGATTGCCGTCATCAAACAATCAAACATTCCAATGGGAAAATCGTTGGGAAAATCATCTATTGGTCCAATATACCCATGGGTGATTCGGCCATGTGTTGATGACACTACCCTCTGGTTATGACTGTTACATAGCTATGGAAGCCATGGCCCTAATCGAAATAGATGGTTAAATCTATGGTTTATGGTACCCTCTGGTTATGACTAACATAGCCATGGAAAATCACCATTTTTAATAGGTATATCAACTATAAATGGGCCATTTTCCATGGCAAACTGTTAGTCATAACCAGAGGGTAAGTGTCCTGGCACTCTCTCCCAGACGCCATCCATCGCCAGGACGTCGTTACGAATTTGACAGCGGCAGAGACCGCTGCTGGCTGGTGGGGACAATCGAGTTCCCGGGCGCTCAGTGGGGAGAACCTTGAGATTTGAAGATCAACATTTTCATGGTTGATGAAACAAATAAAAAATCTGACCACAGGAAAATAATATAAAATAATGGGAAATTCGGCAAGGCGATCGATGTAAATATTTGGCAGAAGCAACTTCGATGTTATTTCTTGCCATCCAGGCAGGTAAACCATTGTTAACCTACCCTGTTTTTTGCATATAGTTTCCAGATTTTTTTCTGTTACTGATTTATTCCCAAACGCAACTTAACTCTGTGATGGTGGATGACACATATTCGACATATTTGTATATATGTGTGTAATCTCCTTCCTTGAGTGGCATCCCTGTAGTTTGGGGATTGTGACATTGAAACCATGGTGTTTTTGCATGTGATTTGTTTCGAGCCACTAGAAATTCTTGGTCTCATCCCCATGTTAGTCGGTTAAACACGGTTTCCGATCATGTCAAAAAAAACCTGTTAGTTGGTTAAGCTGTAACACACCAGGTTTTATTGGTGTGTTACATCCTTGTTTTTTCGAAAAGAACCATGGTGTGAAACCACATCCGAGGTCTCAAACTGGCCCTGGACGAATTGTCTACCTTGCTGTTGCCCTGGCTACAGGAGATTTTTGGTGCCATGTGAAACCGCTGATTTGTTCCCATGGTACTCGCAATGTACGAGCTATTTTTATGGGTGCACAGAAATTTACCACCCGCAAATTCAGAGAGTGTTTTGCATCCAAGATTGGCGAGGGATGGGCAGCCACGAGAAATTCCACCAAAAATGATCGGGGACATGGCGGTTGTTATGGAGTCTTAGGGATCAAGGTTTGCATCTCAACTTCGGGAATCTTCAGGAACAATGCAAGTTGATGCGCGTCCTCGATTTGGTACAAAGGTTGAAGGGAAATAATGAACAGAACCCCCAAATAAATCACTGAACAGAGTCGTGGTTTCCTGTAGATTTCCCCCTTAAAGAATTTGAACATTCAATGATATATATATATATACAAACACTAAACTTTCAGTTGAGCTTATGGAGTTTTTGTTTTGAGATGTGACATGATGTACCCCTCTATCAGTCATCTATGTACAGATGACTGCGGTCCTGCAAACAATCTGGCCTTTCCCTTGATTCCCTTGCCATGTTTATGCCAGCGGGGGGAAAACCGCGCCAGTAGTCGTGCATGTTTTTCAAAACACTCATGAATAGTATTCATGTTAACTTGCGTCACATGCACATGCTGCGTCACGTCACTGGGTTGGGGGAGGATGTTAACGTTCATGTTAACTTGCGTCACATGCGCATGCTGCGTCACGTCACTGGGTTGGGGGAGG
>Ga0126342_10018515_pt1 | contig 11932 bp, 9 predicted proteins | sample Cyp1metagenome_FD_92528 | JGI IMG/M metagenome (GOLD analysis project Ga0126342, IMG submission 92528) | Coral microbial communities from Lord Howe Island, Old Settlement Bay, Australia - Cyphastrea 1 metagenome | ecosystem: Host-associated > Invertebrates > Cnidaria > Coral ... | reverse complement strand
CGTCCCTTCTGAAACCCCTGCAGCGGTAGTAGTCCGAAACAAGAATCAAAAGTATTATTCCCTGGCGCGCTCCCCCTTGCGTCTGCCGGGGTCGGCGGATATATACATATATATATATAAGCTGCTGGCTACTGGCCATTGCTTGTCTTTGCTTGTCTTATTCCCTGGCGCGCTCCCCCTTGCGTCTGCCGGGGTCGGCGGATATGTTTTAAAGCATTTACATGCCGGTGCTGTCTTCAAGTCAAACATTGCGAGCTATGTGGAAATGGGTCAAACGGAGTCAAAACCTACAATGTAGCAACCCCCAAAAAGATACAACACCTTGTTTCCGTCATGATCTCTTCGGAAGGCTAGCGACGAGACCTTGCCGAACCTCGTGAAAAAAGTTTCTCGGCCCAGTGATTTGTTTTGCTGATGGGACACACCACTCAGATCCATTCAGATATTCAGAAGGGATATGAGAAAGAAAAATAAACCACGACTTCACATCACGTCGTCACTGGAATGATGGTTTGAATTGAATTGGGGTAAATATACTTTTTTTTTGGCGGGGCTTTCCAGGTTGGTGTGCTATTGCGTTCATCCAGGAGATGGGGGCAAAGCCCGCATGTTTTGTGAATTCTCAGCTCATGGTGAAGTATATACTTATTCTCGTCACAAAAGATTTGGACTAATTAACGTGGAAAAGCTAATGACAAACCATCCCCCAGTTCACCATTTGTATGGGTGGTATAAACCATCCCCAAATCGTGCCAAATGGTAGGTAGATTGCTGGGGTTCCCACATGATACTGTTTGGTTTACATTTGACGGGTTTTGCCTACCCTGATTTCGTAGGCAAGAAATGGTCCATAGTTGAACATTGATGATATTTGCAAATGCTCTGTAAAGACTGGCATCTTGGATTAGCCTTGTTTTTGGTGGTATATGTTGGGACCTTTGAAACCATGAGTCCGGTTTGAGATTCGCATGGAGGATTTTTTAAAATTGTGTTGTCAATATTCCAAACAACACTATATTGTATATAGTAAAGTATATTTCAAAATCTAGCTAGTTGGACCACCGCCCATATCCGCGTGGTCTCATTGATGGCGCTGTACCTTGCATTTTAACTCACAACCTCCGAGAGACAGCGGGTTTGTTCTGATCAGGCCGGTCAGCCAGTGCAAAGACAACGAGAGTTGACCGGCGGTTGATGGATCTTGATGGTATATACCAGCACCATGGAACATATGAGTTTGTTTGACTATAGGGTACTCCCAAATTCGATGGTTAATAACTTATTTACAACAATTACATATTTAATGTGTGTATAATATATACATACATTATGTCTAATCAGTGTAATATGTATATATATTCCCCATCACCAAGGCCATTTATTGAAAGGCATAGCCCATTTTCAGACCCAGGTGCAGTTAGGTGTCTGATGTCCGAGGTGGTTGGGGTGCGATCCACCCTGAAACGTTGGAGCCTGGCTGAAGGCGCCCGGGTCCCGCATTAAGCCAGTTATAACTGCAAAAACCTCACTTAAGTATAATAGTTTACTTAAGTGATCTAGAAGTATCTATAAGTGTCTATAACCAACCAGTTGCAGGAGTTATCAGTTATGATTTCATCCCCTTACTCTTGAACGCCATATAATATAACTGTATGGCGGCCGGAACCAGCAAAATTAGGATATTTTTGCTCAGCCTTATCGATCCAAGAACCTTCGATTCTCAGGAAGTATTTGGGTCGATAGGGGGAAGACATTTTATCAGCAAAGTACCTCCCGTCATCGAACATGAATAGCTGGGAAATCCCCGAACTAGCCATGAACAAGCCATGGGCCATGGGCATCTATATCTGGATAAAATTATATGTATATATATATACATATACATATGGGCAAATCATTGAACTACATGGGCCATGGGAAAGTTTCCAGCAGGCCATGTCGCCAGAGGGTAGCTAAAAACTTGATATACTAATTTAACACCATAAATGCATCCAAAGGCCATGAATGTGGGTTTAATCACCACACATCTGGTTTTTACGGCCAAGGATGGAAAGTCAATCACTTCCTAAAACAAGAAGTCGACCAATGATCAACCGGGGTTGGGTATGTTGAAATCCCCGGGCGTGTGCCACCATGTGCCACCCGAAATCCGAATTGTAGCAACCTCAACTGGGAGTGTAAGTGATAGACTTGACTAGAATTGGGTAAGGCTTGATATATGCTTTTTCCCCAAGCAGTGTGTCCACACTGAGGGGTTCTTATGGTAGGAGTAAAGGCCTGTGCTTGATCAGGGTGCTCACTCTGGGCCCCAGCATTTTGCCTGTAAAATTTCCGTACAAGTTCCTCTTGTGAAACCAAATGTATTTCGACTGCGCAAGCTCGCGCAAAGTGTGGTCCTAGGTCTTGGGGTCGGTCCTCTTCCTCAACATCATCTCTCTCAACATCATCATCTTCCTCCCCCTTCACATCACCCACCATCCTCAACTTCATCCTCCTCCACCTCATCTTCCGCAACGTTATCATCCTTTTTCATCATCCTCCTCCTCATCATCATCATCAACATCATGATATTCCTCCTTCTCAGCATCATCCTGCACCTTGTCCTCTTCCACTTTCTCTTCCGCATTATCCTCCTCAACATCATTATCCTCATCCTCATCCTCCTCAACATCATTATCCTCATCCTCATGCTCCTCACCATCATCATCCTCTACATCCTCCTCCTGCAAATCATCATCCTCAACAACATCCTCCTCAACATCATCCTCCTCCACCTTATCTTCCGCAACATTATCATCCTTTTCATCATCCTCCCGAACATCATCATCCTCAACATATTGTCCCTTCCTCCTTCTCCTCATCATCATCCTGCACCTTGTCCTCCTCCACTTCATCTTTCGCATTGTCATCGTCATCCTCACCCTCCTTAACATCATCACCTTTATCCTCATCCTCCTCAACATCATCATCCCCCACATCATCCTCCTGCACCTCATCATCCTCAACATCATCATCCTCAACATCACCGGTCGCATCATCATCATCATCATCATCGTCGTCGCCATCATCATCTTCTTCTTCTTCATCATCATCATCTTCTTCATCATCATCACCATCATCATCATCAACATCAACAACATGGTCATACATTATCCTCCCGCCCCCCCCCCCACCCCACGCTGTTTGGGGGTCTCTTGCCGGGACAGTTTTTTTATTGGCTCATCCTTAGCATCTCTTAATATTTGATTGAAACATCTTTGACAACATGCCATGGCTCGCAATACATAGCTACTTACCAAGCGACCATGTGGAATTATCATGGGGGCCTAGCTGACACTGTACAGACCATGGATATTCACTTTGGTTGTTCAGTATGCATGTACACACATACATATACATATACATATACATGTACATATGCATTTACATATACATATACATTTACATATACATTTACATTTACATTTACATATACATATACATAGACATAGACATAGACATAAACATAGACATAGACACACACATATATATATATATATATACATATGTACATACATATACCAAATGATCCTGAAGTAAATAAAATATGAAATGTTTAAACATATTCCTTTTTTTGTGAGGTGTTTTATGAACATGTCCATATCTACTCCAGGATGACTGTGTAGTTTGGCCTGTTGATGAGGTCATGGAAAATGATGGATGATTCGCGGTTCTCAATGGCATGTGTTTTTCCAATGCAGGTTCGGTATACCATACGATTGCAGCGCGTGTAATTGAAGTTAGTTAATGTTAATCATATATATATATATTTATTCAAAGGTCTAGAACTATTTATTTTCTATATTATAATCCCAATACATCCACAAGGTTGTTCGTTAAGTCCCATGAAATCACCATAAGGATCCAAGGCATAGACCGACAGCCCACGCTGAGACTTCGACAGCTGCTTGTGGGACATCTTCGAACCATGGTGCCATGGCGGACAAAAAATCACGGAAATTTCATGATTTAAGCAGCAAAGGCAACAAAACTAGGATTTCAACTAATGGTTTGATGGGAATTCTCACGGTTGATGGTGTTTCTTTCTGGATGCATACCTGGGTATTTCTGTTGTGACTTTTCGGGAAAATCGTCGATTGCCTGAACTTGGGTTTGCGATTTTTTCTTAGAACATGGGAATAACTGTAGGCCTTTTTCTTGGGGTGCCATGGAACATGGATTTTTGGTTGGATCTCAGAGGTTTGATAAACCCCAAACCAAACCAACCCCTTCCCTTAATGACCCCCTTCAAGCAATTTATTGGTTCCATTGGACAACTTCATGGTTCATTAATCAACTCAGATTTCGAATCCCCCCAAAAAAAAACATCGATGTCCCCAGTGACACAGAGGTACCAAGAGCTGAAGACGGGCTCCCTGGAAAAACGCACGGCGGCGGCGGAGTTTGCGAGGGGCCCTGGGGGGATGGGCGGGGAGACCGGCCGGGGAAACCGGCCGGGGATTTGGCAACGATCAAAACGGAGAAAAAACACGGGCACTTTTGATGTGGATTGGTTGCAGATGCTTTCCGAACTTGTAGGCTCAGGTCATTTTTAAATTTATATAAATCTATATAAATTTATGGAAAAACCACTGAAAATATTTTAAACATCATGAATTCCCTGGATCTTTTCCAATATGTTCCCGTTTGAAGCTGGGGACTCCGGCCAGCATTCCCAGCGTCTGCGGGATGACCTGCAAATGAAATGTGCCGCATTATGTTGAGCCGCTGAAAAACACACGAAAAAAATCTAAAAACATATGGGTATGGGTCAAAATTAGGTACCCCAAAATTATGGATGGTTAATACTAAACTAGACTAACATCTGTGGTCCCCTAGGTCTTCCATTTTGACCCACATCCATATGAAACTATACTTGACGTATCTTAACTTACTGGTGCTAAACGTAGGGAATGGATGGGACTGGGGGAATGATTGAATGGGACGATTATTAGTGATGACTGGGATCATTCCCGAAAATTCCAAGCACTAAGCACCAGTAAGTTAAACATAGTTAAACCACATATTTCACCATACTAAAGCATATCAAAGCATACTAATCCACATATCATAGAATTGGATGATGGGAAAAATTACAGGAAAGCCCTATATTTGATGGTAAAAACCATGGTTTCCGGTTAAGATTTTTCCTTAAACCAATCCATTGAACATATGTTGATATTTTTGTTGGGTGAATGTTCCTTCCACATACGAACCAACGTCGGCCGAGGCGATTGCCTATACCGAGCAGCTAAAGATCTCGGTGCCCAAGTGGCTCCTGGATAAGGATCAGGTGCCGCGGTGCCACGGTCAGGAGGGAGTTGACCGGTGGATTCGAGTCGAAATGTCATTTTTATGGATATTAATGGATCTAAAATGGATCTAATGAGGGTAACACATTCAATTCAATGTTATTCACTGATATTCAATGATATACTGATATAACTTAGGTGATATTGACTGACATTCAATGATATGTTGGTGATATTTAATGATATTCAATGATGTGTTATAATTTCCCAATGATATTCAATGATATACTGATATAACTAAGGTGATATTCAATGATATTCAATGACATTCAATGATATGTTATAATTTTTCAATGGGGATGGTTTATTATTATTTTACCAAAATTAAACTGAAAGGTAACTCATACTCGTACGATGTGGCCCCGCCAGTGATGTTTGTTGGTTTGTAAACCCCATGAATACCATATAGTTATAAATAAATATCATAAACCATAGTTATAAATATGTTATAAATAAGTATCATAAACCATAGTTATTGGATTTATAAACCAACTTAGCTATCTAGGGGGCCCCACATTGTAGTCTTGTTGATTGATTCCAAGCGGAACGGAATATTGACATCGCACATGAATCCAAGAGCTGCTATGAACAGTGGCAGAAGCACAGCACGAGTTGTAAAGAGAAAAAGTAGGAATAGACAGGTGTTAGTTGAACAAACGATAACACATGTCGCATGAACAAAGCTTGCGTTTTTTTCTGCATTTTCATTTGATGTTTCAGGGCCAGTATATGCCGATACCGTGCTGTGAAAAGCTGTGAAAAGACCACAGCCCAAGATCCCCAAGTCCGACTTGGGATCTCCATGGATATGAGGTACGTCTAACTCCTACGTATCGACATATCTCTGGTTGGTAGTTCCAAACATACCCTCTGGTAATTTAACATAGCTATTGAAAATGGTGATTTATAGTGGATTTTCCCATTGAACATGGTGATTTTCCATAGCTATGTTAGTTTACCAGAGGGTATTTACTATGAATTTTGAATATCTTTAAATATCCATGATTGGGATGATGATCCATGATTGGGATTATCGAAAAAAATATTACTTTGAATTTTGAATATCTTTAAATATCTTATTGAATATCTTGAAAAATATGGGTATGGGTCAAAACAATTCAAAACCTATTAAATTAACATATTGGGGGAATATCCATCCATTAACCAGCTATGACTAAACGGGTACCATTTGGGTACCATGGTTTTGAGCCATAACTGGCCATCTTTCAACCACACTTGGGATATCTTGGGATACCATTGTTGCTGTAAGATGCTTTTCAGCATCATCTTGGAAACCCAGGGACATTAATCTAGCTTGGAATATTTCATTAATCTAGCTGGATTATATCATATACGTTGGCTTAGTCCCCTGCCCAGCAACGGTTCAAAACACATTTTTTTTCTGTGCAAACCATAAAAACACCAGAAACCAAGCCCTAGAATTCGGTCCTCGCTATCGCTTCCACCATTCGGATATGATATACATTGATATACTGATATACTTGTGAAATCCAATTCAATTTCAGCAACCGTCCTGGGTTGACATGGTTGATCCTTGGCAGTCCAAAATTTCGGAAAACTGCGCTGTCGAGGTGACGGTCCTTCGCTTGCTGAAAGAAGCGGTGGAGAGTGGCAAGGAACAGGCTCTCCGAGAGGCGCTACGTGGTGAAGAAAGCCATAGACGCTCTGGTTTAACAGATTTTAACAACTTCTTAAGATCACCATTTGTAACATTGTACATCATCATATTTATCATCGAAGTAAATGGGTCATTTGCCATAGCTATATTGTGTATATTGTGGGTAAAGTCTTTTCATACTGGATGGACCTCGCCTTTTCGCTTCCCCTCGGGTATGTGTTTTTTGGGAGTGATAAATCTGGGGTCCCATGGCTTCGAAGTGCTTGGTCACCTGTCTAGGATAAATCATGGATCCATGCTGTGTGGAGAGCTACACAAGCTAAGCATCCATAAGCCATGTCAGCCATGTGAGCAGAGTTTAATTATTAAATTCCCTGTGTCATACCTTCATACTGGTTGATGGGAATTCCATAAGTTATCATAAGATGGGGATTCCCATTATGGGGGATAATGATCCCCAAGCAGGGCGTATAACTATGAGCTCTTATCATATTCAATTCATCATTTATTCAATTTATTGTCGAGGGTTAAAAACCCTATAATCGTATTGATGATGCATCGAAACGAATTATTCATGAACTTATGTACTAATCAAACAGGGTTTTAATCACTGTCACTGCGCATGTCAGAACTCACCCAATCATCTTTAATCTTCACCCCATTAAAATTGAGTTTTTGTCGGTTGAATTCCATTGGATTTCCATTCTTTGATGTTTCGATTCCATCAGAATGAGTAAAAATCCTGCATGAATCCCATCAACATAATTTAAATTCATTTCAAAATCCAATCAAACTCCCACATGTCTCATCCCTAACTCTCCTTCGAAAAAGGCTGACTGCAACGGTCTCCCGTCGAAAACGACCGCCGTCCGCCGCCAGGCGGTGGTCGCAGCGAAGCAGACGGACTTCACAGGGGCGGACGAGAGCTTGTCCTCGGCACTGACCAGCAAGTGCCCCGGGATCTTTTTTTTTGTTTTTTTTTTTCCGACAGCTGGGCATGAGTGAAACCATGGTGTAACTATGTGTAATTTGTATGGCAAGGATGGATATTAGGTGAATTATGTTGATTCATTTTAATAGTTTATCTATGGATTTGTTTATCGGTTTAAATGAGGTTTAGTGGAGTTTTAATGGAATATACATGGGATTCTAATGGGAGATACTAATGGGATATTTCTATGGCAAGATATGGATAGAGTGACTTTAACCAGACAAATATGAATGTTGCGGATAAACAATCAAATTGTTTTATTTATATATATATGGGTATATCATCTAACGGGCATATCATGTGCCAAAAGCCTATCATTTGGGGATGATAGTTACCACCAATTTATAGTGTTGTTGGTGATGGTTTATTAATGGGCCATTAATGGGTTTACTACATTATATCATCAAGGGAAAAATGATGATTATCATGAATATCAAACATATTTACTGTAAGCATACTGAGTGCACTTTTTTTTTTTGCGGATTGGCTTGGATGGTGTGACTATGTTTGACCAGCCTTCCCTATGGATCTAGGATAGGTGTACCTCCACTAACTATTTGATTTGAATGATTCAACCAATCATGTTGATGTGCAGTGATGTTTGATGATACAATGAATATATCTATTGTAGAACGTAGAATATTAAATATTATGTATGATACTATTTTACAGTATATGTTATATACTGTATGTATATATTAAATTGTGTATTATGTGTTCTATATATTTACATATTATTTAATAATTTAATATATGTACCGACAATTATATATATATATTATACATGTTATATGTTTTGTTCACCATATATATTATATTATATTTTATATTATATATCATACATTGCACACCATATATTATGTAGTATGTATATTATATACTATTATATATATATGCTATTGCATTGTATGTTACATGTTATTACATTGTAGTTCATTATATCATAATAGTCATGCTATATTATTATATTACATATATGATATCATATGACATGATATGATATTGACATTACGTCATATGGTCGTGTAGGCTTGCCACCTTCCATTATCCTCATGTTATTACTCGACGGATTCGAACGGTTTCGACGATCGATTTGCTTATGGTCCCATGGTAAAGTGATTAGTCTCTAGCTGATCCCATTATGGCTCAACGACCCCAAAAAAGATGGCTCATTTCATGCATTGGAATTCTCAATTTGCCCCAAGACCCTGTAACATGTGTAAGTTATGACAGGTTATGAATTGCATATGTCCCAGATGAAGAAACCATACTGTTTGATGTAGTAGTGTTTGGCATGATGTTTTTATAGCAAATAGCAACAGAAACCAGAACAAAACATTGTTCTCAGCGGTTGAAACACTGGATGAAATATATTGAAATATGGGAAAGACTGGAGAAAACTGGAACCTGAAAAGTGGCTGGGAAAATATGGGAAAATCATCTATGGTATTTGATTCCCGGAGGGTAAGGGTTGGTTTTATCCCGTGGGAAGGAGCACATAATGAGTGGCTGGGGTATCCATCTATTCCGGAAAAGAAGGTGGAACATGAAATCTACCCTCTGGTAATTTGTTACATAGCTATTGAACATGACCATAGAAATAGTGGATTTTCCCATTAAAAATGGTGATTTTCCATAGCTATGTAAACGTTTACCAGAGGGCTGCATCTTGGTGGCAACGAGATCAACCACCGACGGAAAGTGTTTCTTCGGCTTCGCCAGATTTGGTCAATGGAATGCTCCCAGGGGAATGATCATGAGGTCTTTACCCTCTGGTGAACTAACATAGCTATGGAAAATCACCATGTTGAATGGGAAAATCCACTATAAATGGTCATTTTCAATAGCTATGTTAAATTACCAGAGGGTACACTGCTTGGTGGTTTCAAACATGGCTGGATGATTTTCCATTTCATATATGGATATATATGGGATAATTAATCCGGAACCCATTGACGAACTCCATCATGTGTCAAGATGGTTATTGCACCACCAACTAGTACACTTTTGTAAAGTCTGTCTCAAACTATGACTGGACCAGAGTCCGACTGCCGAAGCAGGTCAGCGAGGGGCTAGCCCTTCAATTTGGGGAGGATCTATGAATCGGAAGACCCGTGAGTAGAGTCAGCTAAAGCGAAGTGGAAAAAAAATGATGATAATGATGTATTTCCCCACATGTTTGTTTACCGACCGCCAGAAAATTCCGCAGGTACGAGGAGGCTTTAGGTAAGCTTCGGCACTTAAAGCGCTTGCCATCGGGCTGGGAAGTGACTGACCTTGTGTCTCGGTGGCATAGCCTAGGCTTTCAAGGCCTGAGGCTTGTGAACATGCTGATTTCACCAAGGTGTTTAAGTTGTTTTTCTTTTTATGGGATTGTTCTTGCTGATTGACGATAGCTAAGTTGGTGAACATAACTCCAATTTCATTCTGGTTTATGATACTCAAAACATCTCATAACATCTCATAACTACCCTCCAGTAAATTAACATAGACCCTGGCAGTTGTCGGGGTTGAAAGATTAGTTTCCTCTAAAAATGGGTGATTTTCAGGGTCAACAAGTTAATTTACCAGAGGGTATATCCGTGGCGTGAATCTAAACCAACATTCCCATCACAACGGGGCTGCCCCCCAGTAATCAACCGTTGTCCGTTTTGGATGATGCGGCGTCAAGCGAAACGTGGACATTCAACCAACACACCATGGGATATATGACATTTTACGGCATGCACTTGCGTATATTTTTGTGCAGTTAGGGTATATTATGGTGATACATGGTGATTGATGCGGACGCACCAATGGGATCCTCATCTCTGTGTACCTCTCCAGAATCCGATCATCATTTTCTCATCATTTTCTCATCATTTTCTCATCATTTTCTCCATGACCTTGTCATTCTGGGTAACCCCCTCTTTGTGACAAAGCGATATTTCGAACCTGGAATGAAGCGCATATTTCAACATCACTGGATTTCGCGCAGGCGAGCCTACGCCCCATATCCCCATGCCGTGGCCCAGGTTGGGGACGACGCCTCTATGAAGATGTTCAAGAAGGCATGGAGACAGGTCACCATTAAATCGTTATTATGTTCTATAATGTTATATATATATAGGAGAGAATATCAGTCATATATAACCAAACATCTATATAGTTCCTATGATATTTGGTGATTTAGTGCTATAGTTAAACAGTATTGGTAGTTACTTGAGGATATACTCAAACAACATCACCGGCATTTAGGCACCGGTGGAATTAAATCAATGGCATCTCACGTAACACATGGGAGTTTCTTGAAATGGTACCTCCAAATGGATGGTTTTTGTTAGGGAAAATCCATCTATAAATGGATGATGACTGGGGGTACCCCCATTTTAGGAAACCTCCATATTTTTAAAGCGGCAGAAAGTGAGTTTCGATGAGAACATCACTCCGGTGCCCTCCGCAACGCCACGGATCAGCGCATTTTACCCATCTCGACCCCACCTGACCAAGCTTAGAGTCTGTTTTGACATGGAGATGGGATGAAATTGAAACAGGATCCATATAGACATCCAGAGTTACTCCATATAACTTAACATTTTATGTCGACATATATCATATTGTGTTCAACATGTTGTTGATTCATGTTTTGGTGTATGATGTTGTATCTTAACTATATCTATAACTCCAGCCCTTCAGGTTTCTTTAAAACGTGGCGTTCGACAACGTCAGGCCGATCTGGACGATCCCAGTCTGAAGGAGAAATTTCAGCAACTCTTCGACAAGACCATGAAGGCTGGGTGGGTCAATTTCAGTGTTCAAAACGCGACAGATGATTGATTATTGTAGGTGATTATACTATATTATACTATATTATACTATATTATACTATATTATACTATATTATACTATATTATACTATATTATACTATATTATACTATATTATACTATATTATACTATATTATACTATATT
>Ga0126342_10018514_pt1 | contig 11932 bp, 14 predicted proteins | sample Cyp1metagenome_FD_92528 | JGI IMG/M metagenome (GOLD analysis project Ga0126342, IMG submission 92528) | Coral microbial communities from Lord Howe Island, Old Settlement Bay, Australia - Cyphastrea 1 metagenome | ecosystem: Host-associated > Invertebrates > Cnidaria > Coral ... | reverse complement strand
AATCAAACAGGTTGGAATGTCACAAAGTGCCACGCCTGCCACGCAAAACGACATGACAACCTGCTTGAAAACATTCGAAAAGGAGAGATTTTGTAACTTCCCCCATAGACACGGCGAGGCCACAGGAAAACCAGAGACTCGAGACGAGACGCGTGGGCGCAGCAAAAAGAGCATTTCGTGCGAGACGTCCTCCAATTTTCAATTTTTATAGCTTTAAAATCGACGTTTTCCGACGAGTTTTCTCAGGAACATCTTAATTTGCTACCTCAAAACCTATATTTCGTGCGAGGCTTTCGTCAATTTTCATCGCATCTCACAAAATGCCACGCTTGCCACGGAATTTGCACCTTGTCGCCACTTGACGCAGCCTTGACAATGCAATTTGCAAAAAAAAGGCAACACGACACATCTGAAGTGCTGCAACTGCCACGCAAAATGACGCTGGACACGTCTAAAGTGCTGCGCCTGCCACGAAAACGGCAACGCATCTTCGGAAAACGTCGCAAAAGTATTGTGCCTGCCACACAAAACGACTTTCGACACGTTACAAAACACGTCTGAATGTCACGAAGTGCCATTTCTGCCACGGGAAACGAAGCAACGAGACGTCTGAAACCTCCAAAAATGAGCCCTTCTGGAGAACTTACCATAGGCACGGCCATACGGGGATCGCGCGAACGGTTGCGAACGGCTGCGGACGGTTGCATGACGGTTGCGAACGGTTGCGGACGTAAACGCAACGTCGAGCGAACACGCCCTCAACCCGCAGACCCCCAGAGTGAAACGGGAACCCTTGCTACGCATTCGGGAAAAACAGACACCAAAAAATTAAACCAATTCGAAAACTAACCCCAAACCAACCAGGTGAACATGAACAGTTCGAGCGCCAAAGTGTTGCAAATACCACGGACAATCAGAGGTTCGAACTCCAAAATGTTGCAAAATGCCGTTCAAATGGCAGTTTCCAGCTCCAAAATGCTGCAAATAGCAAGGGAAACAGACAGGACAGGAGATCCAATAAAAGATCCCAAAACGGAAAATTCCCAAAACAATTCCAGACCTTGCTGGAATATGATGTTTCGATTCAACATCGGCCTCAATTTGAACCCGCCTGGACCCACTTGACTCCAACTTGGGCCAAAGTTGGGTCCAACACGGCGCTGTTTGGACAAACGCTAGATGACAGGGTGCAGTGCAGGGTTTTTGTGGGTACGGTGCTGCGTACCTGCCGTACCCACTGCACCACCGTACCTCTGACCGTACCCTCAGGCCGTGCCACCCTGTCGTACCTTGATTTTTGAACAAACATGCCCTTGCCGAGAGCATTGCTTTCGAAACCAGATAAAAAACATTGGTTCATGTGCCAAAAATCACCACATGTTGAGGATGCATTGGTTCATGTTGCATGCATAAGTATTACAAACAGTTACTTGGAAAATGCAGAACGTTTGTGTTTTTGATTTGTTTTCGGTGCCTGTGCCGCAGCCTTGACATGAGTGGGAACAAACCAACACTGCACGACATTTCAATCTATGACGTTGAATTCTTTCAGTCTTGGTTGAATTTTATTGGTTTTTGGGGTTTTGGGTTGTTCACGTTACGTTTGATAAGATGCATTTGCCAACCACTGAACCGCTTGATGTGAACTGTGCAACAGCATTTCAAAATTTCCTGCATGGCGCTTGACCGTGCGCTCTCGGCGATACAAAGTATGCAACCCAGCTTTCTTCAAATGTGTCTGCATTTGGTATCATTGCATTTTTATTATATTTGGCCACGCTGAATCGAACGATTTTTGTTGTGTCAGCCCAGGCCTGGAAGGAAAATTGGATTTGCGATTGGATGCCGAATCAATACGGATCGCCAAACTCATCAAGGAGGAGTGCCCCATGTTGGGGATACAGGGCAGGCGCTTGATGATTCATTTGTTCACTGTTGCCAGGATGATTTGAACGCATATTCAGTTCTTCAAGGGGTGCCAACGGCAGAAAAGAAGGCCAGTGTGGCTAATGATGAATTTAGCAGTGCTCTTTGTGTTGCAAGTGCATTGTAGTTGTAGTTATGCATTGTACGGATGAGCACCGGAATATGATCTTGTCAGGCTCTTGTCGAATTGTGCGCTTCACTGGACATTCTCGACAAAGCGATGGGTGCGTTGTGCGGAATGGCAGTAGGTGCCCACCGATGGTGTGCTGGATGTCTTCCATTGTTTTCCAGCAAGTCTCCAGTTTGAACCAATCTCATTAATGTTGCTTCCAAGGTGACGCTCTCGGACATCCCTTTGAGTACATCACCGTCACTGACGAAGAAGGAACATCACACTTTGACCTCGCCACTTTGGAATTCCATGGTGAGTTCAACAAATTTGCTTGCAAGAGGGGCCAGTGGACGGATGATGCTTCCATGGGTTTATGCATGGCGGATTCGTTGATCATTTGTAGACGTTTCGATGGAAGTGACATGCGGAGACGCTTCTGGTGCTGGTGGTTCCGTGGCTACAACAACGCCTTTCGGAAAGACGATAGCCGCGACTCAAAGAAGTCCATCGGCCTTGGGGGAAATACGCAGAAGTCCCTGGAACCGCTTGAAACTTTTGCAGATGGAGGCGGGGACATGGCACTGAGGTGAAAAAGGCACAAGGCATGACAGAAGCATGACAGAGGCATGCCACAAGTTTGTGATGCTTGCCCCGGTGCTGGGAGAAATTCATAGTGGCATAGCGGAAGTCGACCATTTTCGCTTCGATGTGAATTGAGGTACGAACTGATTTCCCACCAAATGTCACGGTGCAGATAGTCCTGAGGCATTGTTCCCCCGGTGTACGAATCCGCCAGTGACGATGCTGGCAATGGTAGTTTGATGAGGTGCCATCCGAGTGATTCCCGTGTTGGATACAGTGGTTCAAACCCCTGCATTGCCTTTGTACTAGTGCTGGGTTTGAATCAACGCTGGTAGGAAAATGTAGGAAATAGATCACATTGACGTTGAGGACTAATGATGATGCATTATTGAAATCTTGAATGTGTGTCTCCCACGGTGGCTATACATAAGACCGGATGCTGTGTGGTCAAGCGTTTCCTCATTCAGAAGTTGATGACGGAGCAGGTTGGCGCCTGTCCCTATCTTCTGCCACTCAGCCGACTGCAAGACACTTCACAGCGCCGATCTTAGGAATCTTAGGAGGATCTCCACTTCTTTGAGAAAGAATATGTAGGCTGTACAGGGAGAGATCATGAAGTGAGTAGTGTGCTGATCCGATTTAGCCGAGGTTTGGCCCGACAGTCATCTGTGACAACTCATCCAGGATATGTTGCAGGTGAGTCATGTGCTTTCTTCTCTCACCTTGCTGGGGCCTTGTAGCATGGCTCTGGTGATGTGCCAGAAGGATTTGATTCATACTATGTCAATTATGTCAACCTTTGTGGAATGCATTTCCAAGGTGAGGAAGGCACTTTATGTCCCAAGAGGTTCAGTCAGCATCAAGGAGTTCCTGGATGCTGCAGCTGAGGAGTCTGCGATTTGTGGGCCGCTCTTGGTCCAACTCTTGGTGTGTTCAACTGCTGCAACCTCACAGACCTTAAAATGCAGGACTTCTACCAAGCGTCTGGCCTGGCAGATCGCAGTGGTCCTGGTGCTGATGAGATGAAGTGGCAGCCTGGCAGGGATTCAGCAGTTCTAGAACTGAGGTTGGCCTTGCCTTCTGAAGAACGTGGGTCATACTTAGACGCAACATTTCAGGTTCCGTGAGGTCCACGCCAGATTGCATGTCACCAGTCCTACACTCTGCAGGTCCGTTAGCAGGCGTGTGGAACTAAGTCTAGTTACAGTAGTGCCCAGGCTGCAACATTCCAAGGCTTGTGACCTCCAGCCCGGTGCAAGACACGGAGCGGTGCTGGAATTGGAAGAATGAGACCCTGGACATTGCAGGCACACTGGCCGCGCGTGGTTGGAGCTACAACGGATATCCCGTTTCTGCAGACTATTTCGGATCATACTCGTTGCTTGGTCAGATTGATCCCAAGCGGCCCAAAACTCTGAGAATAATGTCAGGCATGCACCGTCAGGTCCCTATATTTGTTGTAAGCGGAGGCGGACCCAGGTATGAAGGAATGTCAGCTAGGATTACAAAGTACAAATTTAGCAGATAGAGGATTGTAATTGATGGTTGCAACTGAAGCAGCTCTTTCAACTGGACGAACCATTACACTCCTGCAACCAAGGCTTGATGGCTTGGCTGGTGCTCTATGGGCAGTATATCACACCAGGCTTTCTGCATCCAACAGATTTTGCCGGTACTTTTTCTCACTCATTTGCCCACCTCCCTCGCAGGTCGTTTGATGAGGCTGTTGTCCGGGCAGTAAATCTCAATGGCGATGCGGACAGCTTTGGATCCATGGCAGGTGCCCAACTGTCGGATATGAAATGCCACGAATAGATGAACGCCAACTTTGAAACCAGGGATGAAACTCAGATGAACAACTGAAACGAAACACACACACACATATATATGTATATGTCATTATATATATATATATATATTATATTATATTATTATATTATATATATATATATAACATGTAATATATTGTATATATATATATTATCAATACACATACATACATACATACATACATACATACATACATACATACATACATACACACACACATATATATACATACATACACATATATATATATTTAAATTAATAACTAAATATTATTTATATAAAGGTATATATATATATTTAAACAGATAAAACTCACTTTGCTTAAGATTCTGTTCTCCCATGTTTTCCCCTCAACCCTGGTCCTTGAGGTCAACTTGCAGGAGCTTTCTATGGCTTCTCTTCCATCAACAGCCAATTTGTTGAGTGGCTTGCGAGGCGGGATGCTGCCATAGTGTAATTCTGGATTGAAGTTCAGGAGAATGAGGCAGGAAACGTTTTTGGTAGGTGGGATGACTATGAAACGGCGGTTCGCGCCCTGCTGCTGTACAAAATTGGAGCGGATGTTCAAGAAGCCGAATGACATGGACCAATGGACCTCAGCATTTGCACTCCGCTTGAAAAAAGTCTTCGTGCCTGCTGTGGACATCTGTGGACTATTGATTTTTGCAGTACCTATGATAGGTCAAGCTTTGTCATAGGTACTGCAAAATGAAAAAATAAACCCTCCCAGATTTCCGATCCTGTCATTTTGTCTCAAACGGTGCCGCTGGTGCCGGGGCCTCCTAGCAGGCTGCCTGTTTGCTGAGAGACTTTGGTTTCTGTGTTTCTGTGAGCATGATGCGGGATTCGAATGTGCCGTTTTGTGCACAGGTCTTTTTCTGGGTTGTTTGCGGGTTGCCTGCAAGTTGCTCATGGTGAGCACCTTTGCAAAACAACTTCGGGTAATGACGAAATGCATCCATGCAGTTCGTCAGCTAGTTTGCGATGTTGCGCAAGTCATCGGCAGTTGTCCGCAGTGAAGTCCGTCCCTGCATTTCAGTTTTGTATCGGGGTCATTTTCGGTTTGGAGAAGCACCACTTGGGCAGGATCTTGCCTGAAACCCTGCACCTGGACGAAGAGGAAAGATCAAATAGTGGCGCATCACCATGACAGCCGGAAGATTCGAGAGGCTTGTTGTGAATGGTGGCATTGGCATTTCAGACCAGAAACCGAATCGGGAATCAAGAGCTCAAAGAATTCCATTGAACATGGTTCCCCTGACGTTCTATCCTTTCTCTGCTTCAAGGCTCAAAACCATGCCGGTGAGATGAAATAAGAGATGCTTTCAATGTAAGGTGCACTGCTTTCTTGTTTTTGCTTAGTGGATGTGGTTTATCGATGTTTATCGTTTAAAAGACCAGCTGTGAGTGTACTACATGCTGAGCCAGGCACAAACGGAAATCTTCGCCTTGAAAGATCGGCGTTCGAGCTGCGACTCTGCCCAACCCATGATACAGGCCGCGTCTGCCGCATCTGCCACTCCCAAAGACTGTGAATCCCACCCCTCATCCACTGGGACGGCATTTGAAAGTTTGGAGAAATCGGATTGGCATGTCCAGCTGTCCAGCTATGTTACATCAATCATGATTCATGATATATTCTGATCATCATGCTCGCAGACCCTGCTGACCAGAAGCTGCTTTGGCTCAAGGTCCCATGCGCAGGAAGTGGCTGTCCTGCGTTGACCGCACTCGGGGGGGTCTGGTTATTCGCGTGCTTCAGTTCAACATCTTGGCTGACTCCCTAGCAGATGGCGCTGAAAACTCCGGCCAGGCATTGCCTGCAGCACACCTGTGTGAAACTGGTGCTGCGGGCTGTCACTACCATTTTCAGGCAGAGAGCCCATGTCACACCTTCAGGACGTCAAAGTTGAATTTGGACTGGGAATACCGAAAACCGCAAATCTTGGAGATTCTACGGCAAGCCAATGCTGATTTGATTTGTTTGCAGGAGGTCGACTGTTTTGGCGATCTCAAGGCTGCCCTTCAGAGCTGTGGCTTTCAGGGTAGCTTTTGCAAGAAGTCCTGGAGGAAAATCAAAGATGGCAGTGCAGTCTTCTGGCGCCAAAAGCTGTTGACGCTTGTTGACCGGATGGCTTTGCGGGTTCTCCCTGGAAGCGCTATGACAGCGCTATTTCTACGCTTGGCCACGTGTGATGGGAAGCATGTGGTGGTATGTGCAACCCACCTGAAGGCAGGATTCTCGGTTGAGATGGAAGAGCATCGCTTGGCGCAGGCCCTTGCCTTGCAAAAACATCTACAGAAATTTGTGGGTGACACAGATGACACTCCCATCATCTTGGCAGCAGATCTCAATGCTCATCATTCACCCTATGCGCTTTGCACTGCGGCCGTGTGCAATGATCCTCGAGCAGTGGTTGAGCCGAAAGCCATCCGTGCATTTCTCGATGGTGGGTTTCAAAGCGCGTATCCAAAATTCCCATCTTTCACCGCTTGGTCTGGATGGCTGGATCGTGATGTAAAAGCCAACCTTGATTATATTTTATTGAAAGGACCTGTGCACACTCTGGGCGTTTTGGAGGGCCCTGACGAGCAAGCAGTCTCACATTGTGCAGAACTGCTTCCAAATGAACATTGGCCATCCGATCACATTCACCTGTTGGCAGATGTTGAAGTCTTCTGATTTTTTGGAGCAAAATAACTTGACATAATGTCACAAAAATCGAGACACGCAGATCGCACATGAACTCGACACCGGTAGAACAAGATGCTCGCAGAGACAGTAACTAGACTTCATCATTCAGGAAATTTCGGTTACATTTTCCCAGACTTTTCGGTTTCTTGATGATTGTGAACCACCTCACGTCCTTGCTTCCCCAGCTTAAGAGCGACGTGAGGGGGGGGCAGGGCGGAACAAAAAATCACAAGATTTCGTGGCACAGTGTTTGAACAGACAGAAGGGCATTGCTGCATCGGCTCACAATGCAAAAATTTCGCATCGACCCCTTTCGTTTCAGCCTATTAGGATTGATTGTGCAGTTTCGAGGCTTCTGCTATGACATTGCTGCGCACCATTTTCCGAGTTGTTCAATCAGTCTTGAACCACTTGAAATGTAGAACTGCAGTGTGTGCGAATCCGGGCAGGCTTGTCATGTTCAACGACGTTTCCATCAGCTTGCCCGCCAAGGCACGGTCATGGAGGTTGTCTGAAATTCACCAGGATTCAATTTTTGAATTCCATGAAAACGATGAACACGCACAGTAACTGAGTAACTATAACTGTTTGAATTCTATTACGAATAGTCTACACTGTACAAATGTAATGCCATAGCATTTTGTTTGTTAACTTCTTTTCAGGTGCGTGGCCCAGAAGCTGAAGAAGAATGGGAAGAGGTCCAGGGGTCGGAACCGTGACTTGGGTGTTGTTCGGCATAGCTCATGAAAACACAGACTAGATGATCCAAGGTGCTTGAAAGTGTTTGGGACACCCAGTATACAATGAAACAAAACATGCATGCAATCTTTGAACCACGTCATTTATTGCTTGTTTTTTGTCCCTGGCAACTTCGCGTCTGTGTTTTTGCAGGTGGATTGGGTGACGTGGAGCACTGGATCAGTGACGGTCGAGACAGAGTTCCATTCCTGGACGGTTTTAATTTTTCTCATTGCACTGCGATCGTTTTTTTGGTGAATCCTAAGTCTGACTCATCAACAACGCAGGATTCAGAAGTGCGCCCACACACATTTTAGCGTTACAAACCACATTTGTTGACGTTGATAGATTGACATGATGAGTCACAAATGCATTTGTTTTGGTCTCCAGGTCATTTCTCATACTCTTCAAGCCGGCTGGTGGCGGCAATGTGAAGGCCCGCAAACCTGGAAAACCACATCCACAATTACTGCATACCTATAAGATCTATAAGGTTTAGGTTAGGATTGTGCATTAAGTTTCCCTTTGCAGGGTTGTTGTTTTCACATCCAGGCTAAGACTTTGGGCAATCTCGTCAAGGCCACAACCGCATTGTGCTCAGGATTGAGATGGAAATCAGATGAAATGAGTACATTGTGCGAAGTGAAGTGTTTGGTTGCAACCATTTTTCCTTTCAAACAGGCTTATGGATCGACATGTATTTCATTATTTCTTATTATTTTGAATGTTTTCGCACGAATTTAGTTTTGGATATTTGAGTTGATTTTGGTTCGAAACATCTATCCACACACTCTGAGGTCATCCAAGAAGACCAAGATTCGAAGACTCTGATCGTCACAACTTCTGAGTATCGATCTTGGTGAAGGGAATTACTATAATCATAATTTAATCATAATCATATGTGAATTACGTGATGAATCACGTGATTTATTTCAAATCTGAAGGGCATTCTTGTGCAGGTTTGAACGATTGTTGACTCAATGCTGAGGTCATTGCACAAAACGTCCGATACTTGGGAGAATTTCTTCATGTGCCATTCGGTGAAGTCACTTGTCTTGGGTTCATACTGAAATATTTGCTGCTGTTGTGAGGTTTCGCATGACATTCTCGAGCCGAACCCAGCACAGAACCGTTGCAACTTTTGAAATGTGATGCTAAAAATATGAGTGGAACGGCTACGCAACAATTCATTTTGGATCAGTTGCTTGTCTTGAAGGGAATCAAGCGGTTTCCACAATATATCGCAGAACAACGCTTCTTCACGAGGACCGGGGCAGACACAGCCGATTTCCTGGAGCTGGCAAGTCGAGCGGAGCAAGTGCAAACCCCGGAAATACATTGTGGTGAACCACTTTTGAATCACTTTTGCCACATTGCTGTCCATTTGACTTTTGAAACCTTTCGGTCCTTTTTGAATCATCCCAGCATCTTGCTTTGCCCTGCTGAATCACGCGTTGAGGCTCATGCAGCAGCCAGCAAGATGCAGGCATCACTGAATCACCATCAAGAGACTATACAATACAGACATCCAGATGCCCTAAATACCGTACCATACAGAAATACCTTCAGCACATGATGACTATGGTGACTATGGGCCATCATTGGGAAAATGCAGGTGATGTCACTGGGGGATCTACAGCAATGCTGGGTTTCACAGGATTTTCTTCAAATGTTCACTGAATTCTGCGCAGGACACACACGGTGTCGACCCTTCCTCTGAAGCTGCAAGGCTGGAGCAAAGCTGACATGACTTTGTTGCATTAACTGAAAGGTACACTCATAAAGGTGCACTTATGATGACTTATGCCATGGCATCTGGTGGGGCGGCAACCGTGTGAAGACAATGTGGTGTCGATGGATACTGGTGAGTTTGGTACCGTGCAGCTTTGCAGCTTCAATTGCTGCAGATTGGAGTCCAGCCTCCGGACAAAGCTGGCAGACCGATGGCCTCTGATCTTCACAGGTGCAACGGTCCGCCCTTTGCCCTCTGGCCACTCTTCACTCTATCCATCATACAATAAGAATCAATAAGACCTTTAAAGGTGGATTCACATGAGGATACCCCAAAATTGCAGGAAATGATCAAGCATGAGACTGAGAGTTTTTATGGTACATACCCTTTTTTGTCAGTGATTGTCAGATAAACCCACATCAAGTTGGGATCGTTTGCGACCAGCTTGAGACCTGAGACCTGGCCATAGGCGCGGAACTCTATGGCCCAGATCCCCACGGTGAAGCTAGCACAGAGGTGCAGGGTTTAGGGCTCTGAGTTCTTCTGTGTAGAAAAATCACAGGCTCCAAGTGCAGAATCAGAACTTGGAAAACACGTGGGAAAGTTGTTCAGATTAGTGCGCAGGTTCACTCAATTCGTTTGTTGGGAAAAGGGGCAGTATTTGCCGCGGATGTATTTGTTGATTTTGTTGGTTCGCTGCCACTTGGCTCAGGTCTTGTTGGGCCGTGGGGCCGATTCTTGGATGCAAGCGATGCATGGCGTGCGAAATGACCTGATGACCCCATGACCTTTGACCGAGGTAGTCCTGTTGGATCCTCCTGAGACCAACAAGGCGTCGGCTCAAGAGCATCCAACAGGAGCATCCAAGACGTTTATATTTTGTTTATGTTTTGTTGGCGCTGTTATGGAGCCATGCCATGATTATCGCACCTGAAGGTGGGCAGCTATGAGCTGTTGTTCTACTGCGAAGATGAGGATGATATTTTGCTGATGGGGTTTTGTTGGCCTTTCACCAGTCACCAGTCACCAGTACACTGAGTACACTGTCTTGGTGGCATGTATTTCCATGGACGCAGTCCATGAGGCACTCTTTAAACTGTCAGTTCCGCAGATTGGCTTGAGACCAAGAATTGTGGAGACGTACCACCAACTACAGTAACTACAGTGACTACAGTTATAACGGTACAATTGGTGGTAGCAGATGGAAGCATCATGGTTATAATTCTGTCGTAAGAACATTATTTGCTGACCCTGAACAACTCTATGAATCTACAGTAGTATAGATTTGAGAAGCACTGAGATACCGCCCCAATCCCAGCACAGCCAAACATTACATGGAATGCAGGTCTTTACAGTCTGTTTCATTTGTTGTGAGGGATTGGTTCGGTCCGTCCTCTGTCCTGACCAACTTCATGCGTGTCTCTCACTGTCTCTCAGTTGTAGGTTGCGGGTAGTATTTTAATGTATTTTACACACTGCTACAACGCCACAACATCTCATTGCAGAAGAATTATTGCCAAACAGTGCCAATGCCCTGTGCGGAACATGCGCTGGGGCCGTCTGGCCTTGGCCTGAGAACATATCTTCGGGTCCCACAGCGGTCAACGGCGTGACATTGCGCGATGCCAAGGAGAATTGGCGATGCACAAGCCGGCAGGTGATGGGTTGAGCATGGTTGAACTCCCATGACTGATTCATTGTATGTGCATCATGTCAGGACATTTCAGGAATATTTCAAGATTCATCCTGGAATCAGAGAAAGCGGTCGGCCGTTTGCGAGGAATCTATCGGCAGTGCGCTGTTCAGCCAAGCAGCTTCCTGTTTCAGAGGTGTCTTAAGGGAAAACTTAGAGGGTGTTTGAACTTGGAGAGTTTTTGAACCGGGGGGTTTTGAACCGGCCTTGAAGGCTCTGAGGTTCGTCGGCAAACGGACCAGATTTCATTAATCTTATATAGTCGTGAGAATGTTTTGCACTATTAATATAATATATAATATATGATATATAATATATTATATAATATATTATATAATATATAATATATGATATATGATATATGATATATGATATATAATATATAATATATAATATATGATATAATATATGACATATATGATATATAATATATAATATATGATATATAATTCATAGTATATAGTATATAATATATAATATATGATATATAATATATAATATATAATATATAATATATAATATATGATATATAATATATAATATATGATATATAATATATAATATATAATTTATAATATATAATATATAATATATGATATATAATATATATAATATTATAATATT
>Ga0126342_10018513_pt1 | contig 11932 bp, 11 predicted proteins | sample Cyp1metagenome_FD_92528 | JGI IMG/M metagenome (GOLD analysis project Ga0126342, IMG submission 92528) | Coral microbial communities from Lord Howe Island, Old Settlement Bay, Australia - Cyphastrea 1 metagenome | ecosystem: Host-associated > Invertebrates > Cnidaria > Coral ... | reverse complement strand
CCAGTGATTTATGACAGCATATGAGAGCCTTTGGAGGTGAACTCTATTTTTTGCTCTAAAATAACGGTTTTAAGCCCACTTTGGTCACAAAACACTGTAAATACCAGTATTTTTGACCATTTTCAGAGCAAAAATCACTCCCCCATGAGGGGCCGTTCTGTTAAAAAAGACTAGACTAAATCACCATCATAATGATTGGGATGACTTTCCATCATTTTAGGGACCCCGTCACAGTGCCCTAAAGGCATACTTGACAGTCAATCGCCATCATAATCACCGCCATCAGAATATATCATAATTTTGTATGGATGATTTTGCCTTGAGGGTCTCTATTCGGAACAGGAAAATGGTTTTCTTGCCGCAATTGAAACAACTCCATTCTCCCAATAGGACCCAAAACTCATGGCACCAAACAAATCTGCTTCGTTTTTGCGCCAGGTGCTACCCCAATTCAACAAAGCCATTGGGCCATTTTAGTATTGAAACCTATAGTTTTTTTATGTTTGTTTTGGGGATTTCCCATTTTAAGGAAAAAACAAATGTGTATACTAATCATGTATATATATATATGTGTGTGTGTGTATGCGTTATTAACCATTATTAACAATGGATAACTCTGATTCAGTTCTGAGAAGTTGGCATCCAACAAGTTCCATGTTCGCCTTTTCCAGCACGAACGCCAAAGACCTCCGCACCCAGGGAATTCCAACGAAACCTTGGCGTGGCTCCGGATGAGTTCTCTGTTGATCCTTGGGATGGTGATGGATTGTCTGTGGCTCGATTCATGGGATGATCATGGGATAATGATGCGATAATATTTGGCACAATCCGGATTGTATGTGACACATATTCTACTTCATTGGAATGGGGTAAGACATACTCGTTTTTATGCATATCAACTATCTTTGCATATAATCATATATGCTTGAGGAGAATGAAGGCTCAAGATGGGGCCTCCATCCCGGAGAGATTCCACACTCGGCCATCCTGACATCATAGAATTCAAACTGCAGAATGATGGCCGATAAATTCCAAGTACGACTGGGAGCAAAATAGAGATAGATTGCAGACAACTAGAATAAACAAACAAGTAGCACGATAGACTTATTGGAAGATAGATGGGTATATGATGAACAACTAAATGCCCTCTGGTAATCAAACATGGTAGTGCAAGATTCCCAATGTTTCCATGAAAACATCCATGTCTGGGGGATTTCCCAATGTCATGTTTGATGTCATCACGGGGTACACACTGCTACATAAACTGCTGCGTCTTGTCCAACCGTCCATACTTTGAAGATCTTTGAGGATGGTCTTCCCGCACTGGCCCCTAGCAAATGTTCGAAATGGATTTGTATAATCCTGCAGTTTGAAACTAGGTTAGCTGACATCCCGACAGTATATCCAATAACGGACTACAATGTGTTTAAAGCAATAGTAAGCAACTCTCAATTTTACCAATTTTACCATTTTTTTGGTATAGACCGTATAAAGTATAAACCATCATTCCATTGCTGGCTTATGACATTGCTTCGCATTAAGTAATGAAAAATGACTAAGTCAGTCTCCGGCAGCTTCTGATTCTGCGACTTGGCCGATTCGAACTCGTTCCGCTCGTTCACCCACCTGGACATTTCGGAAAGCACAATCGCCCAAGGAACCCCATGTGTTTGTCCCATGGAAAGAACATATGGAGCATATGGAACATGTTTTATCATCCGGACATGGGAACAACACATGGAAGTTCCCTCCTGGTAAATTGACATAGACCCTGAAAATCACTAATGTTTAATGGAAAATAGTCTTCCAACCCTTAACTGTTGGAAATCATGGAATCATCCAAGACCGTCCCCGGAAGGTCAGAGGGGTTCCATCGCTAATCCAACCTGATTGAAAACCCCTGCAGTTATTTAACCTAGCTATAGAAAATCACATTTTTCCTGGGTAAATATAGAGAAATCATCCATACACAGACCACTTTCCATAGCTATAGTTAAATAACAAGAAGGTAGATGATGTTCATTGATTTTCCTCTCCGAAATCATGACTTCAACTGATTTCACAACCGCGCCTGCCAAAGAAACCAATGGCCCAAGTACCCCTCAAGGTATCCTTTCCCAGGTAGGGGGTACAGAGATCCACCAGGAAATCCAAGACATACCTGGTGGGCTCCCGCGGGAGGCTCATCAAGCTATGAATGGAGATTTTTAGTACAAAGTTTGTTGGGACAATCAATTGTGCTAGTTGATGTTCACATGATTTCCCGGTTGAAGAAGAGAAAATCAACAAACAATGGAATACACAAAGATGTTGCTGGCATATGCCCACAAAACAAAAGTCTATACAGTAACACTTCCTATCACCCAGCCTAAAATTCAATACCCGCAGGGATACCTGGGTCTCGCGGTTGAGGGGAAACGGGTGGATTTTAACATCACTATGGTGCAGGGACTATATAGTAGAGACAAACTGCAATAGCGATGTTGTAACCCCAAGATTACCACAAATGGCTACACCCTTGGCCTTGTGGCAATACAAATGATCCGAACGATTACCATCACCAACTTGGGTTCCTACACAAATTATTGCAGTATTACCAGTGGCCTCTGCATATTATATAGCAAGATATAGCAAGATTGCACCCAGGAGGCATTTGTCCAACACATGGCATCCCCATTGGCCATGCGGCATGTACATGAAGACGTCACTGCTTGCGGACAGGGCTTCACCTGCGGAAGCTAGGCAGATCTGGGTGCCCAAATGGCGTGGGAAAAGTGGGGGGACAAAACACGTTAAGTTATATAAGGGTTCATCCCATATGGAATTTACAGACATGAGATGGAGATATCATACAATACCAAACCACATAGAACAATGATGAAGCATGGATGATGTTTGGTGGGCTAGTACCCATCTAACAACATCTAACTATAGATTTCACCAAAATTAAACCAAACCTTAGTTAAACTAGGTACTGTGTATATATATATATATATGTGTGTGTGTACGTATATAAATATATCATATATATATATATATATGTGTGTGTAAGTGTATATGACCAACTCAGCAAACCATGGGGCACCACATTGCATAGACAAACAGCTACCGGGCTACCGTGTGATGTATCGGGGATAACCTCACCATCCCCCAGGAGTTGCTACACCATGTTGAGGCTGCCACACTAAGCCCTTCCTCCAAGTCGAAACGACAACATGGGGATGCTACAGTGAATATCAAAATGCCAACTATAAACCTTGCATGCACAATCAGAATCAAGGTATACATGATTGCGGTATATGTATGTATATATATATATGTAGAGAGAGAGAGAGAGAATGAAAACATATTCGGCAATGATGGGCCCCCCGCTCTTTGTCCGAAAGTAGCGTCGATGATTTAATAACTTCTAGTGAATCATGTGTTTGGAATCGGCTTTAAAGGAAACATGCCCTAACAAAAACAAGGATACCCCCAAAATGGCAACTTCAATCCAGGAAACGAGTTCCAATTAGGGACAAATTAATCTCCAACAAAATAGAAGAGAAATTAACCACTAGTTGGGTAGTTGTTTATTTTTCCATCTTTCTTGGAGGGTTGCTATTGCTTTGCCCCATGTTCAATGCCAAATAACAGCATGTTAAACTGCTTACCCCCTCCAAAATACGAAAAAACACAATCAGCCAGTTCCGGCCCAAATGTCCCCAGTGCGCACCAAAGGTGGTATCACTGGAAGCACTGGAAGCATTGACGAGGGCAGAGCAAGTGGCCATGACACTGACCCCCAACAAGACCAACATCCTGAGCCAGGCGCCCTGTCGAAAAACCAGATGGATCAGATAAGAGACAATCCACCATATGGATCCATGGGGTTTTCCGGGATACCCCAATAGCTGGATGGTTTATAATGGAACATCCTATTAAAATGGATGGTGTAGGTAGGAAACATCCATATGTGTTTCTGGCTTAAACCTAGATAATTCACTATATATATATATATATATATAACCTGAAACTAGCTGAAATAAGGCAGTTTGAGCTCATTGTAACTCATCTGCACATATAAAGAATAGAATATAAGACTTTAATCATTTAATGGGGACATAATGAAGATCATGTTGGCGTTATGGGATATAACTCACCAACTAATGGGATTTGGAGGATATAACCAACGACAAGAGTGGTAAAGTGGATACAAATGGGATAGGTGACCAGCAATCATGGTATTGGCGTGTATCTGACGTTGGTTGTAGACCCCCTATTCAAATTGCAATCAAGTTACAGGGAAATTGTGATCCACCAATGAATTTTGGGGCGCACTATTTTCAGACAACCCTATTTAATTATGGGACTTATAAACGCGCAGAAATATGCAACAGGTGTGTCTTAAAAGTGTGGATTCAGCTGGTTTTTACTACCCAAACTTACGCTACACCCTGTCAATTTTTTGGGTCAATTCGGGGAAGCAAGCCGTACAAAAAAAAAACAGAATCAATGCAATTATGCAAATTCTTCTTCAATTCAGTTTGGGTGATACCTGCATAGAACATCCACCCGTGAGTGAATAGATTCATTGTGGGGCTGATTGTGGGGTGCACCTCCAGAGAGTGACTATTTCCGGAGTTGAACACGATACCCTCTGGTTATGTCAAAATAGCTATTGAAAATGGTGATTTATAGTGGATTTACCCCTTGAAAATGGTGATTTTCCACAGTTATGTTAGTTTACCAGAGGGTACCTCGGAATGAAACCAATTGGGGGTTTTGTATTTCCGGAGTCAGTATGATCTATGGTGACAACCTGGTGACAATTTGTGCCGCTGGTGATGCTGCATTTCATACTGCGAAGTGAGCATTCTAAAAATATGGCAAGTGATCATGAAGGCGGAAGGCCGCAACTAAAAACACACGAAACCTCCTGGTTCTTCAAAGTGACCCAGCAATTTGAGGTCACTTAATATAAATCAAATAATCAACATCTATATGTGGCTTAAATGGCCCATAAATTGGACGAATTACCTTCGAAAAATAGGTGATTTTCCACGAGTTTAATAAAGGGACGAGGCGCAAGACCACGCCCAACTGGTTCACGCTGAACTCGGAGCCCTTGGAGGAAACACACCACATGACTACTATACAAAAAACATGGATACTGTATCAAAGGGTTATAGGTATTTACAGGTGGTATATGGATATATGTGGTGGCGTGATCTGCTCATATCTGATCATATCATATCATATCTGATCCATTCGGATTTTCTTAAACGTGTTACTAAGATGTTCGTGGAAAAAACATATCATCATACCACTTTATATAGTCCATTTGGGGGAAAAAACTTCATGTTTACGGCCATGTAATCCTTTGAATGTTTGCGGATACAAAGCTAACTAGTGTGACATCTCCCTGCAGCTTCCATGGAGGACTAAGCCTCCAGGGTTCAGGCTGGATTCTGTTAACGCCTTTCACACTTATAAACATTGCAATGGAAAATCTGCCATTTATCGATGATCTTGAAGAATTTTTCCCCTTGAAACCCCCATTTATAGGGGATTTCCAATTGCCATCATGTTTGATTACCAAAGGGTATAATTTGTAATTAGTGCTTGAACTCCTGTGATTACATCATGTTTAAACAAATCATCATTTTTCTAAGCCTCGAAAAATGCCATGTTTTTCATGTCTGATCTCAGCTCCCAACCGCCGTGGCTGCATGATGTACCGCCAGATCTGGCTCTGTCTGAATGCCGTAGGACAAGAAGATCAGTTTCAGGGAATTTCCTAACGAGGAAAACAACCCAGGGTTAGCGCCGACACGGGAAGTCAACAGTGAAGGCATGGGTCAACAGTGAAGGCATGGGATGGCTCTGTTCAAGGTGTTGATCCAAAACAATGTGACAGCCCCACCAAATGGAGGAAATGAATGGAAATGACATGATAAACATCTGAAGCCATCAACAATTTCTCAAATTTCTATATTAGGTTCAAGTCAAACTTCCGTTATTGTACCCCTTTCCTCTCTGACAACACTGTTGGTCAAGCCACTAAAGATGAGGCAGAAAAAGATCATCGCGAGCGTTCCTTGTGGAGCGAGCTGACTCGAGATGACTCGAGAACTTCAACTTAAAACTGTGCACGAATCCGAGATGAATTGGTGAATATTGGTGATGTTCATGCCGAGAAAAAGCAACACACATCTTTGGGGCTGGACACCCAAATATCCAGTTGTATCAACATCACAGACCTGGTGAGCTACTGGAACGTTGCTACTCCTCGCTCCTCAAAGAGATGAAACAACAAATCACCAGACAGTCTGACACCATCTACTGTTCAGTTCACCGAAATTCTTGCCTTAATTGTATAGCTTGAACTTAACCTTACTCCATTTTTGATGCTTACAGTAACCCGGTAATCGAACATGGCCGCGCAAAATCCACCATTTGTAACTCATAGGCGATATTTTCCCAATGCCAATTTCAATGGCTACATGGCTTTCCCCTTGCCATGAGCCCGATGAGCCCGATGAGCCCGATGAGCCAGTCGTGAGTCGGGCGAGCCAAGAGATGGTATACACAGAGACGGCTGCGATCAATGCCCAGCTGACACCTCGTCTGTCCCAAGCTTCTGTCCGTAGAAACGTTGGTGACTGGAAGCCATGAGGGCATAGATGATATCTACCATATAAATCCCTAGGTTTTTCTTATCAGGTGCAACATTTAGAGCAGTTTATAGTTTTAAATCAACGTACACATTGTTTGTGGATGATGACTTTCAACAGGAGCAGGGTGCAAAAAATCAGGAAAGGATTGGTTCAGGTGATGTTTGACTTAAATGAACTTAGGTGTATGTCTAAAATGGTCTGAAATGATCCAGTACACACACATTTATTATATATATATATATGTGTATATCTATGTGCCTATCTATGTGTCTATCTATCTCTCTCTACCTAGTTGTCTACATATATGTATTTAATTATATACATATCAGAAAACCCTTCAACAAAAACATGCCAAAAGCCGTTTTGAGCCAGGCTTTTCATCTGTGTGATATAACACGCCACACACTTCTGAATAGCCACGTCTGTGCCGCGTGTAATGACATGGTGCGCCTCCAGTTGGGTCTAGTGGTATATCCCTTCCCCAGTAAAGTTCCCCCAGCACCGCTCAACGCTGGAAAGTCACAGGTGGCTACTGCCGCGACAACGATACGATGCCATTTCCTGATCACGATCAGGATCGTGCAGCTGAGACGAAGAACTTAGCTTTGGGATGTTCCATTCCCATATGCTCCATGTATGGTATCTGTATACCTACATTTGGGTGATTTTAGGGCAATGTTGGTAAATATTCCATACATGGAGCACATGGGATTGCCACGTTTCAAGACTTGAGGGTATCTGGAAAAAAAACAATTCATTCGCTAAACTGAAACTGATTTTTTTCGGATATTCGGGCATTGCATCGTTCAGTTGGCGATGCAGTGAAAATGAAAAATATCCAGAACTATGCATTTGATTGTTTGCGTCAAGCATAATACATCATACTACTAAATTTTTGGTTTGACTCAATGTTTGATGCACTTAATATGATTGATATAGACAATTATAGTCATAGTTAATTGTTCTTTTTTCAAGACTTCTATACCATGGCTAGTGAAGATGGTCTATTTCGCGTAAACATCGTAGACCGACAAACCTCTTTTTAAGGAAAACTAAAACATCCTAAAAAACTGGGGATGGTTTATACAATCGATACGACATGATACAGCCCATTTCTGGGAATATCGGGTGTGGCAACCAATTTTCATTCACAACTTATTGTTCTACCCCATTGGCGAATTTGTCAAATGCGTTCTGCCGATGTTGGACATGTACATGTTGCTTTCCCACCTTCCATGAAAATATGTGCAAGTTGTGGTTCCAATTTTGGTGGGAAGCATCATCATCCGAGGTTCTGATACGGATGCGATGGGTGAGACAAGAGGCAGCTCAAATACACATGGCGGTTTGCAGCCTCGGCTGGGACTCAGTCGCCCCGTTGGCAGTCATCCAGGTGAATCGGATATCGGATGGATACTCTGGGGGATCTCTGAGACATCTCCCACTAGCCAACCATTGTCCCCAAACTGTGGCCAGGAACTGTTGTTCTGTGCATGTTAACCGCGTTCGCCCGGTTCCAACGAGTGCATGCTCAGATGCTCAGTATATGATCAGAGCTGTTCAATCTTCGTTCATCGCCGGCAACTGTGCACAAGCAATCCCTGCACCCTCCCACTGCATTCATACATTGACAGCGTCCAGCTCCGGCATGTTTTGGTATCTTAAAATTTGCGTTAAGACACGACACATTATTCATATTCACTATAGGAAGATGGCTCCTCACTCCGCAGAGTCAACGAATCGCCCGCCTCTGGGCCGTTTTGGAAAACAATGAGAAACCCAGGCAAGACCCCAGGTGTAAGTTGAGTAACCCCATTTACCTATCCATAACTCCTAGATCCTACAAGGTGGAGCCCCCACAACTGCACCGCAGATTTTTCCCGCACAGCAGCCAAGTTTGGGCGCCGCATCAGTGATACGTAGGCTCTTCAAACACGTTTGGAACAGCAACCCCAAATGACTCAAATCATCATCTCATGTCATCTCAAACAACTAAATTCGGAAGACGTTTCAAGAAACGACACCAAAGAAAATAGGAAGTTATGGGAAGTTTGCTCATTTTCTTGCAAGAGTAACTCCCTTCCAACTCACCATTGTTGATGCACCGTTGTCACACGAAGACGTTTCGCTTCGAGATTTCGGCCGTTGGGATCGCCACATCAGCGTCGACTTCGCCATGGCCGGTGGAAGGGGCACCCGAGTCCGGGGACAGCGGCAGGGCGGGGTCAGAGACCTGGGCTTCGGTGGAAAAATGGTGGGGAAGAAGGGAATCTAGATGAATCTATATACTATATACTGTATATAGATGTATATAGATTGATCAAAGGTCTGAGTTTTTTTTGCATTGGAACGTGAGCTTAGAAGGTCTTAAAAATGGGCTGGCTGGTGAGTTCAAGGAATATTTGCTGGAAACCCATTGGTCTGTAGACCCTTACTATCCAAGTTAAGAGGGTCTGGAGAAAAGGTCTGGAACACAAAAAAGGATTCCCGAAAGCCGATGAACAATGGGTTTCAAATTTGATTAAAAGGACGACCATCAAAAATGGGATGTCGATCTTCAATGTTTCCTGCAACCTGCTGAAAATCCCATGACCTCGTCTCACATATAGGTTCGGGCACAGCACATTTCACCTGTCCCCGTGAGCTTCGGCCTTCCCTGGTGAAATAGCAGAAGCAGTACCATTCCCCAAGCAGCAAAGCACAATAAAGTGGTTGAACAAACATCCTCGAATCCACGCACCCAGATCTGGCCACGTTGAAATGCAACTAGAAATGCTTTTCTTGCATCTTTTCAGTAAGGAATGTCATTCACGAGGAAAGAATGTAGAACATGTTGTTTTTCTTTCATAGTCAGATTGAAAAAAGACACCGCGAGATCAGCCCAAACCTTCGACCAAAAACTGCCGGGCCACCGGCCAAAAACTTTGGGCGCGACGTTTGAGGAACGGCATGCCTTTCAGCAGCACCAGGGGCAGCTTCGTCTGTGGCAACTTGGAGATCTGCTCATCCACGGCAATGCCTCGGGCAAGGTGGCTATGGGGAGCACAAAATGGGAGGTGCCTCTCGGTGCAACATGAACATTATGAACATCTCAAAACTGCAGCTTATCTCTGGGCAAATTGTGATACGTCCCAAACCTGAATTAAGGCAATTTGGGAATGATCCCTCTTATTAAGCATGATTCCAATGAGGTCGCAGTGAGGTCGTTATATCGCCCAAGACCTGGAAGCTGCTAACAAGCCGCGGTAGTATCTCAGTTCCTTGTGGCGAACAGCGGGGTGCAGGTGCTACAAGGTGCTACAGCCATGGTGAGCCGTACCAGTCCTGGCATTCTCCATATACTAAGTTACTATAATCAACAAACCTGATAATCAGGTTACTATACTAAGTTACTATACTAAGTTATTATTCTCTCTCTCTCTCTATATATAAATAATAAACCTGATAATCAACCAACAAGGCGTTTCTAGCCTGTGTTCATGTGGGGAGCCATGGGGAGCCCAAATCGAAACCCCTTCGTGGGCCGACGAAGTTAAACGGCTGGCTGGGACGACCCCGAAATCATGGTACTTGAAGGGTCTAGAGTCTAGGTAATTAGGGAGGAAAAACACACCTTTTTGAGGAAAAACAGTCCATAACAGTCCATAAACAACGGTGGTTTATTGCCAACAATCTTCAAACTCCTTTACCATACCAGGTCTTGGGGCAAATCCTGTTGTCTTAAGTCCATGAACTCGTGCGATTTATCGATGGTGTCTTTAAATTGATACCCCCTCCTACAGGATCAATAAACTGGACGTTTACACTCTGGTAAAACTAAGCTATCGAAAATCATTTGTTTTTTTTGGTAATTAGATACAACGGTAGATCATCTGTAAATGGGCCATGGCTTCCATAGCTACGTTCGTTTACCAGAACCAGAGCGTATTCATGGCCCCAAGGTTCCAGCTCACTGGTTGGCATCATCGCATGTCGCAACTTCACCTTGACATTGCTGATGGCACGCAGCCAAAGCACTTTCCTCGGTTCCGTTGGTTCAGTTGATTTCGGAAGGCGCGTTGCTTTCGGGTGACCCAGAGTGCAGGGTCCGATGAAACAATTATGAAACACATAATTACTTATTTGAAACCACCAACCCAACCATGTTTTCTTTGTGTATGGAGGCGAGTTTTCAAAGCAAGACTAATGGAAACCATACAGATTTATACAGGTAGCAATAGGAAATCCACATTCAAACGACGAAGCCTCAAGTCTTTGTGAATCGTAGGAAGGGAACCACAAGAGAACAAAAAAATACACATACAATGGGTCTGTTCGATTTCTATATCCACCTGATTCCAGCTTACTGCCTGCCAGTAATCCAGAAGGTCTCTCTCTATCTCCAGGGCTTCCATTTTCCCAAGATAATTATAAGTAACAAGTAGCTATTCCAATAAAAACATCAAAAGATGCTTGGTTTCCATGCTTTCCCGATTATATCCCACTATAGTCCCTTATTAATCTAGGATAATCTACGGTTCGCTTACGTTGGTTTTTATCCCACATAACCAACTGTTGCAAAGTCCCCATGTTTCGAACAAACCTACCACCTCATCACCTCCCCATCATCGCAAGCATCTCTGCCACACTTCGGGCCGCGAAGTGATGGTCGTTGAGAGTGAAGCAACTGCAGTCCACACCCATGCGTTCCTTGGGGCACCGAGAGTCGTTTGTCAAGGTCTGCGTATGTTCCAGCCACACTTAAGGTGGACTTTTACGAAAGGGACTCATCATTGCAAAAGCAACCCTGGCACCTGTAACATGCGTACACGTAAACATTATGATATCACACGTTGTCACACTTAAACTAGGGATAATCCTGCAAAGAATATGAATGTGTGGTTCCATTTTGAGGAACTCTTTAAGGTTTTCAGGGAAAGGTTTAAGGGAACATCTGCCCCCCAAAAAATGTTCTTACCCAAAATCCAGGTTGTTAAGTGTCCCTCAGCGCATTCCTTCAGCCATTTCTGGAAATAACAGCCAAACATCTCCAGCTACCACTGAATTAGTGGGTGCAGTTCCAATGGTGATATGATTATACCCAACTTCTGTGCGGAATATGTTTTCATGCTCTATACCCCATAAAACACACACACACGCGAAAAAAAAAGAAATTACTTTACTTCGTGTGATCCCCACCATGACATTTATACATGTTGTTACTGGCAAATCTTCTGGCATTCTATCTGACATATTTTCTGGCATTCGATCTGGCATTCTATCTGGCATATCTT
>Ga0126342_10018511_pt1 | contig 11933 bp, 11 predicted proteins | sample Cyp1metagenome_FD_92528 | JGI IMG/M metagenome (GOLD analysis project Ga0126342, IMG submission 92528) | Coral microbial communities from Lord Howe Island, Old Settlement Bay, Australia - Cyphastrea 1 metagenome | ecosystem: Host-associated > Invertebrates > Cnidaria > Coral ... | reverse complement strand
TTCGCACGAAATGAGGTTCGATCGTCAAAAACTGATGTAAAATTATTAATGTGATTTTGGCGCTTCCGCGGCAACCCTTTCGCACGAAATGAGGCTCGAGCGTCAAAAACTGATGTAAAATTGTGATTTTGAAGTGTCCGCGGCAACCCTTTCGCACGAAATGAGGTTCGATCGTCAAAAACTGATGTAAAATTATTAATGTGATTTTGGCGCTTCCGCGGCAACCCTTTCGCACGAAATGAGGCTCGAGCGTGAAAAACTGATGTAAAATTGCGATTTTGAAGTGTCCGCGGCAACCCTTTCGAACGAAATGAGGTTCGATCGTCAAAAACTGATGTAAAATTGTGATTTTGGCGCTTCCGCGGCAACCCTTTCTCACGAAATGAGGTTCGATCATCAAAAACTGATGTAAAATTGGAAGCCTCGGTGGCAACCCTTTTGCACGAAATGAGGTTCGAGTGTGAAAAACTGATGGTTTTTTGCGACTTTGGTTGGTCCGGCGGAGTATCTGTGCGCAAAAGTGTTTGTGTGTAAAAGGGTTGTGTGTAAAAGCGTTTGTGTGTAAACGGGTCCGCGTAAAAGAGCGGCTGTGTGTAAAAGCATGTGTGTTTTGTAAAAGCATTTGTGTGTCAAAGTGTTTGTGTAAAAACGATTGTGTGTAAAAGAGTTTGTGTGTGAAAGGGACCGTGTGTAAAAGCGTCTGTGTGTAAAAACTTCTGTGTGTAAAAATTTCTGTGTGTAAACGCTTCTGTGTGTTGAAGCTTCTGTGCGTGTGAGTGTGTGTGTGTGTCTGTGTGTATATACGTGTAAACATGTTTCTCTGCCTGCGTATGTCTGTGTTTGAGAGCTTATCAGCACATCGGTATTTTTGTATTTTCTAACATCTTCTATGCAGCGTACCTTCTCTGTCTCTTGCAATTAAAAATCCTTACATCTTCACATCTTCTTATCTTGACATCCACACATAATGAACATATTCACAGGATCTCAAACAACATTCTCATGAACATATTTCTGTAAGGTTTTAAAACATCTGAACACCTATACACCTCGCTCTCGGGCCAACCGTCGTCTACATATTTTTACATGGGTTCCATGTCGCTTAGTTTTTGGAGAGATCCTAGAAACTGACTCACATCTCTGGTCCGATGTCTGAAATTCTGATCCGTCCTCCCGGAGTCCCCTGCGCTGCGGTTTCGCTGACTTATCAGGCCACAAAGTCTGTGGATGTGGCGAAGGAAATGGAAGGTATGAAGGCCATTACTTTTCTGGTGATCAAACGGGGCACAACCCCAAACTATGACATACTCTGAGGGAATTCGAGGATCCCGGAAATCCAACTTTGTAGGCTAGCACCTTGTGATACTATCACGCACACACACACACAGGTCGTAGCACAAAATCCGAACAGCCGAAGCTCCCCTTTTTTTGAACAGTATAACACCATGTAACACCCACATCTGTCATCATCAGGACCATGAATACTGACCCCTCCTGGGCACTGTCTTGTCGCAGATTGGCCTGCTGCACTTCTTCGACAAGGCACCGAAAGGGGTTGATGGTTTGACCCCTGATTTTCTGAGCTGGGAAAATATGGAAAAATTGGAAAATGCATGAAAATGCACTCCTGCTTTGACAACTGTTTTGTTGCAGATGACTTGAAAGTCAATAGCCCAAAATCACTCATATATATATAATTATATATATAATGATGCATACATATGTATATTATATATATATTATACATATATATATATATACATAATTATGTATAATCTATGTATATCTATGTAATTATTGGATTGAAGGCTTGCACATTTTTTGCCCCAAAGGGTGTGTCTGAACCTGGGTACACCCAAAAAAAGTCAATTGTCAAGGGGACAATGCTGGTAAACCTGTGACTTTACTGGCTTTTGAAACCCGTACCAGATAAACCACGGACATATTTCAAGCATACCTCTGGGGCATGTGATCCCTTCCCAGTGGCCAGTTGACGACGAAGCAGCTTCGAGAGAGCCCTTTGCCCACCATCAAGATTGCAGATCTGAAGCAACTTGGACGATGGATGGCCACCTTGATGTTAGGAAACATCACCGATTCGCCAAGAGGGCTGGGAAAATCAACTTTCCATATTCGTTGATGGCCATCTTGGGATACCTTGGGGCCATCTCCCCTAGTTTTTAGGATGTTTTAGGTTTTTTTTTGGGGGGCTCTCCCCCTCTCTCTAAATATATACATACAATTACTCTCCCTCTCTCTAAATACATACAATTACATACACATATATACATACACTGTATATACACGTATAATTACAAGACATCATACTATATATATATGTCAATATAAGACTTAAGACAGTTCCCCCAAAAAATGATGGGACGGACGGAGCCCAACTAGTGTTTCTCAGGTGCCATACAAGAGAGTTACCAATGTGTTGTTCATAGGATGTTCCCGTTGTTTGGCTCCCCTATTTGCAGCACAAGGGATAGCAGCCTTGCGCGCCTTGGGGCCCAAGGCATATCATGTCTTCGGTGGGTGAGAAGATGACCGAGGACCATGTAGCATGCCCTCCAGGGTTAGGGGTTGGCAGCAGTGAATCTCCCAGAATGGGTTACAGGGAGAATGTCTGCACCGGTTGCACCCCTTGGAGCTAAGAAACATGGTTTCAGGTTGAGACTTTCCTGTGGATTATCTAATCAGGATAAATTATTGAAATTTTATAAAGCCACATGAACATAATGTCTTCGGTGTTGTTTCACAAGATTAGAAAGGTAGACGTTGATTTGGTGAGAGTCGTGTCCAAATCCAAGCACTGCAGACCGCATCTTTTGGGCCCAGCTGAAATGCTGGCGTTGCCGGCAGCGTCATGAAGATCGCCAAGGAACACAGAATCAGCAGATTTCATGGCAATTTCAACATGATAAGAATGGGATTCTTGCCTCTTCCGGCCGCCCATGAATGTAAATCGGCATTGGACTTTATTGAACTTTAAGGTGAGTTTGTGTGAATGCATTGGCCCAATTGGTGGGATGGCATTGGCGCTTGAACCCAAACCCATGCCCTTGTGAGGCTTATATACGTGAACCAACCTTGAGTATTGGTGGACCCACAAAGGCAAAGCAATGTGGCATGGAAATGCATAGACAGACTTTGTTGGATCCAGAGTCAGGATCCACAAGTAATTGAACAATATCGAACAATCACACATCATGAAGCAAACGTCATCAAACTCAGCATCAAGAGTTCCCGGCCTGGGCGGGCCTGATGCAGACCAGGCGCTGTCTTTGTTGATCAAACTTTGAACATGTTGTTTGCTTTGTCCGAATCTGCTGGATTTTTCGCAGTTCTTCAAGCCGATTTAAGGACAACTAGTTGTTTTCACAGCCTCAACCTTCAATTTGTTGTTGGATTCGTCCCAAATTATTGGATTGCCCAGCCAATTTTCCAGCCATTTTATCAGGTTGCGCAGCTCAAAGTTCAGCTTTCTACTGACGATCTTTGCGCTGTGAAACTCTCAGAATCAGCTTCTTAAAGCCGGCCTGGGGAGCCTCCAAAATTTATCCACCGTGTTTTGTTTCAGTAAGGACACCATTAACCCCTTCTCGGGATTCCGCGAAGTGTTGTAATAGCTTTCCCCGTTGAAAACACAAATCAGCAAGTGAGTTCCTGGAAGTCATGGGCCAGCGCAACCTTTTGCTTGGAAGCCGTTCATCTCAATTCCAGGGTTCGTGCAAGGGCAGAAAAACAATGCCTAGATTTCCAGCGGCTCACAGTTAATTACACAGGGTTGTGCCCAGGTCTTGAAAAGACTCGGACCGCATGCAACAAGAAAATGAGTAAACCTCCCTGGTTCCTGCTTTCATTTTTCCTCCATCCACCCCTACCGCCACTTGGGGTGAGTGTGTCTCAGTTGGTCTACCAGAGTGTACCATGTGTTCTCCATGGGTTGGAACCACCAACCAGTTCCCCACTGAAATATAGCCCAGCACGCTGTGACAGCTTACCAAGCAGCAGCACACAGACATGTTTTTGCTCGCGGCCTGGTAGCGAGATGCAGCCATTCGCTGTGCAATGCTGAACACTCCACCAGATTTCAAAGTTGCTGAAGTCCGGAATGATTGCGAGCTCGAAAGCTGCAGCAGCTGTGGTTATTGTGAACAGTACAAGCAACCGGAGCTTTGCGACGAGAAAGTGGATGGCCAGCAAGCTATCGTGGAGGTGGCCAAATTGGCTGTTGAGGTCAAGAAACTGGAAGCCACTGCCACCGTGGAGGTGGAACGTCTAAGGCAGCATGGGGTCACGGCCCGTGTACGCATCTCGGAGGAGAACAAGACCCAGCGCTCGGCGTGTGTGGCAGCGTTGGTGAAGCGGGTGGTAGAGGAGCACCACCAAACGGAGCGGGAGAAAATCGCGGCCACGGCAGAAACGCAACAGGCGAGCATAGCGGCGGAAGTGAAGAAGGCGGAGTTGGAGGCTCAAAGGCCTAAACCGGTTCCGGAATACTTCCTGCTGCTGTTGTTGTACTTTCAGCGGCATCGCCGAAAGATGGCGCGTGTCGGGGTATTTCTCTTGCTTCTCAAGGCATTTTGGACATTTTCGGGCTCGAATTCAAGTATTTCAGGACGCTGGAGCGAGCTTTGGCGAGGTATCATAAGACTGCTACAACGCCGGAACTTGCTTGGCGATGGTCTGTTCGTGGGTCAACAGCACAGGTGCAGGGCTTACTTTTCAAAGCATGCAGCGGCATCAGCTACTTATTGCATCTTATTGCCCTGGGATTCATTTTTTGCGGGACCCCAATGTTGTAATCCATCAACAACAATTGACCCATTTGAAATGCTGATTCATTGTCCATGATTCATCTCCAAATGAATAGCCACTAATGTACGATATAGACCCAATAGCAAACTTCCAGTTGGGGGTAAAATTTGAGAAGTTTACCATTCTATATGGATCTAAGGATTTATGTCTTGGCCCGCCCACATGTCAGGGTTGCCAATGCATCTGATCGTTTCGTCCAGGTTGCCCCTCGCACCTTTGCCACCCTTGCAGGATTCAGGTGTGCCTGTGTGTGTGTTCACACGAATTCTTGTGGGTTTGCGGATTGAACTAACAGGGTTTTTCCCCACAAGCAGTGTCATTGGTGTGGACCTGGGAGGAGAGACAGCGACTGCGTCAACTGGCTCCGATCTTGGGACACTGGACAAGGCAGGTTCGAGTCTGCACCACCCATAGCATTAGGCCCCCAGCCGCAGTTGTAGAGGGTCAAGTTTTGCACTTGGGGTTCAGAAAAAAAGCATAGCTCAGTTTGATTCAGTTTGCAGGTTTGGGCGGAGTTCATTTGGCTTGTTTGGCTTGGGCTTCAGAGAAAGAACCATGACACAACTCTGCTTGCAGGAGCTTGAACATCAAGGCCTTTCGGAGTACAACCAGGTGCTTCGGGACACCGGCTACGACGCGGCTTGCTGCAAATGCTGCGATTTGTGGCGAGTGGCCCTTGTGGAACGTTTTGGGACAAGATGAGCAGTGGCCAAAACTCAGGCTAAACATGACAAAACTTGATTTTTTTCGACATGAGCGGTGGTATACCTGGTACATCCTGGTACTAGCTGGTTGATCTGGTTGATCTGGTACGATGGCACAGATGGGATGACCTGAGGATATGGGTGTCCTCAGAGAGCTTCGGGAGGAGGAAGAGGCGCCCAAACTGCCCAAACTACAGATTTCTGGCCAGTTGCAGCATGTTTTTGATGGTGTTTGGATGTTTTTTGTACTAAATGTTCCTGGTTCAGAATCCAGGAAAGGACAGCCAATACAAGAGAAACTTGACTCTTAAAAAAAGAAGATCTAGTATGGCTCAAACTTAGTGCATCCCAAAACAGCCAATGGTGACGATGGTAAGCCGATGTTTGTGGCTCCGAGGGGATACGAAGATCACCGGACGTCAGGTGGAGGAGATGTTTCGGGCCATCCAGTGCCGGTGAGGGACTCGGAATGGCGGTGGGTTCAGTACACATGATGATCATGATGATGTACTTGTATAGATATATAACGGCATATTAATATAATATTACATATATAATTATACATTATTGTACACCATATTGTATATAAACATACTATAGGCATCACATATTATGTATTATATATATAGGTATAGCATGTTTTATATACAAATCAGATATACGTATCTATATATATATATATATGCAATTATATGCACACATGACACATATGTATATATATATATATGTGTGTATGTATGTATATATATATGGATACATATATATATATATATGTATATGTATATACATATACATATTGTTTACATCTACATATTGGTGGTTTCAAAATCTTGGACTTGATAAATTCCATATTACCCGCTTTCAATATATGGAGTATTTTGATGGGAACGGTCAAACTTCATCTATTTTATTTGAGGTGCAGTGTAAAGTGAGGATTTTGAACAGGAGTTTTCCCTACCTTAAGCAACCAAGGAAGTGGAAATTAACCCATTGAAAGACAAGCTGTTTTCCCAAAAAGAATAATCGAATTCTGCTTCCCGGTCTCAGGAGTGGGATTTTATTCACCCAATCTGGGTATGGGTCAAGATGTTCAAACCCAGCCTAGATTTTGGTGTTATTGTTAGTCTCCATCTTGTTCTGGGGATCTCTGGATATTTCTGGGGTACTTTCCCCAACTTGCCAAATTGCTAAAGTGAGAAGGGTCTAAAGATATCTAAAGATCTTTTGAACATTTTTGAACCACCTAAAAATTGAATAAACGACCTTGAACTCCGGCATGCTTCTTGACACTTGCCACACCATGCCGTGAGTAAACTCACCGAGTAAACGGGTGGAATCCACGAGGCCGGAACACCGTGACCTCTTCTTGAGACTCCTGAAGCGCGTCTAACTTTTGGAGCTTCTATTGAGATGGTCCATGATATCGTACCACACAGAAATTATATATATATACAGTATATATGTATATATATAATATGCATGATTGATAGTCAGTACATTGGCATGATTTTTGCAACCTCAATGTCCCAGCTGGAAGTCGTTTTTTTTCAGTGTTTCACTGCAGACATCCAGCAGCGGTTGTGCTGGCGGATGTGGATAACGTGCGCGCGAAAAAAAAGGCCTGATGATAGTACGACTGGTAGTGACTTAGTGAGGAGTTTGCTGGCTATGTTCAAAAAGCTCGTTCGGTGGGTTGAATTCAAATGAAAGAAACACAAGAAGGAAACAATGGTTTTTCTTGCAATCAGTTCCTGTCGAAGCCATTTTTGGCAATTTGTGACCCTGCATCAACCAGTAGACAGTGTGGCTAGCTCTTCCACCAAGGTGCGTGCGGCACCTGTCCACCTTTTCCTTTGGAGGTGGGGTGCTGGATTTGTGGATCATTTTGTGTAGGACCAGCTGGGATTGAAGGTGGAAGTCACAAAATCAGCATCGATAATCAGCTATCCTATACGATCTATAAGCATAAATCAGCTGTATGACAGTAAAATCATGCTTGACGATGGACTTCCTAGCCAGGTGCAGTGCATGGGCGAGGCTCTTTGGTGGCAAAGATTCCCTGGAGGCATCTCGTTGTGCCAGAAATAAAACAACTACATTGTTCATGTTTTTTTTGCCACAAGAAGGGGGGTTAACCAACCAACAAATGGATTCATGTATATAATTTGAATTAATTTGATCTAGTTTGACCATATTAACCATATTAACCAACATGGTGGATCTACCACGCAATCGCCAAAAAGGATCTGCACATTTGTGGTGTCACAGGCGGCTGCCGTGGCACACTTGGCACACCTTGCGCCGAAGCGCCAGTCGGAATGAGGATGGCATGGGCAACCAGACCGAGGATGCCGTTTGCTGTGAAGAGATCACCCACCTGACGCATCCCGTTTTGTGACATTTGGATAGAGTGAATTGGGGATTAGACACATTTGGAACCCCATCCTTGAGCTTGGTGAGTTTTAGCCCTGCAGCTGGTACATATTTCATGGGATTTCATGGCTACAGATATTCAGTCCAGGGGTCCAGGAGTTAGTAGAAACCATATTGAAGAAAAGGACCCGCCATGACCCGACCATGGCAAAAACATCGACCAGGGTGCCCCACGTTGCAGCCCGCAAGGATCTCCCAGGCTCTAAGGCACCGGGTGGTCGCTGATTGTGGATTCCCCAAAAGAAAACAGTGCATGGATTGTCAGAAACTGGATGGTATAGGAATCCACAAGTGATTTTATTCTAATCTGTCATCTGTGTTCTGTTTGCGACATGAAATTCACTCAAATTCTATCAGCATGTTTGTCCATGAACTTCTCATTGTTTTGCTGGTGCCATCTCCTTATTTGTGAAGCAACATCTCGCAGCATATGTCGCCAAGTATTGGATATCATGTGTTGACCAAACACAGATGTGTTTGTTGATTATTTTCCCTATCATTATTATCATTTATTATCATTGGCGATTGTCATTCGGATGATTCTGAGGGAACATCTGCAGGGTTGCAGCCTCCCGGAATAAGCCTTGCTTGACCCTTAATAAACTGAAGCGTTTAACCGACAACAACGGTGAAATGATGGGTTACCCTCAAGTAGACCAGAATGTCTGCTGGCTGAAAGATCTGCAGAAATCTGTTTTTCACGAGTAATTCCGTAAATCCTCTAGACAAAATGTGTATATATATATAATTATATTATATATATATATACACACACGCATTGAACAATATAACAAGACAAAAAGTCCGGGTGGTTGAGACTTTGAATTGAGAGTGTTCATTCGTGGCTTGATCTGGATGCTCATTGCACGGAGGCGGCCATCTTGGCGTGGCTGGAAGACCGGGCAGCCACAGAGGAAGGACAGGAAATTGGTGCGGCTGCCCGGAGCAAAAACGGAGAAGCCATCAAGACTTGGGCTTCAAAAATATTGTATTAGCCCAGAAAATTTGGACATTTTGGAGCTTGAGCCATCAAAACTGGACATCAGTTTAATTATTTTAATTCATTCATACCATAAGATCATAAGATCATGATATGAACCAATTTGGGTGGCAATTCTTTAATCAACATTACAGCTGGTTGACCACGGAAAATTGGCGGCGGTCCCTGGTGGCCCTGGTCACCTCCGATGAAACTCAGAGGTGCAGGAAGGATCACCTTCAGGCGCCGCAGATTTGGATGATAAAACCCATTGTTTCGAGTATGGGAAGCCTCTCTTAAGCAACAATGGGTTTTATCATCCAAATCTGGGAAAGTAATTCATGGGAATCCAGATAATCCAGTGCTTCACATCTTTGGAGCTTCAATTGGTCGTGAAGCAACTACAACGGGAAGGTTCATGCCCAACCAACCAAGGAGAACGTCAACTGACAAAACTACGTATTCGTATTACATGTAACCAACGAACATGGTGAGATGAGTCTGCAATTGTTTGTACACGAACATGAACAATCTGGGATTTTTCACCAAGAGGGGGGGTTTATGCAGCAGAACAGAAGGCTCAGTCGTCATATTATAAACTTATGATATCTTATGATAAGACCCTAGAAATCTGAGACATTCGTTCATCTGCGGAGGGATTGGGGGAGCAAAACCTACTGCACCATTGGAGAGGAACATACCAGCTGTTTTGGTATTCACCCGGATATTCCATGGATGAATTGTTTTGACCCATAGCCAAGACTTGCATGCTGCAACTTTGGGACGCCCAGGGACGTTGCTCTTCTTAGCAAAGTCGTGGCTCGCTCGCATTTTGTGAGTACCAGGGACCAAGTCAGAACATCAATGGGGTATGGCTTATAAAGAGCCTCCGCCAGATGGATGGACCATCCAATTTTGGGACATTAGGTCAAGTGCACTCAATCTTGACTCATACTGTTACTTATTGAGTTTATTTGTTCGCCATGTTTACATCTGCCACGTTTCATACAGTCGCTATGAGGAAGAATCGAGCAGCAGCGGCAGAGGAGGCTCTGGCATTGGTAAAGACAATGCTTTCAGTGCGAAGCCCAAGTGAACAGTGTTCAGAACCCCTGTTGGTTGGTTGGGGATTATCATATTCCATCCTGGGAATAACCGGTATCACCCCGAGACCGTGCGCAGCAAGGGGATGACAGAGCGGTTTGAACACGCTAGGGTATGGTTCAACAGTGAGATTCCAGTAGACAGAGCAATTTGGTCATTTCATGCCATCTTTATTGTTGAAGGATTCCAATGTACACTTGTTTGATTGTTTTTTGGGGAGTCAATCACGTTGAGCCACAGCCATTTTGCCCCACAAAGAATACAGGTACTTCTATCACTGATCGCTTTCCAAACTCTTTGCGTTCACACATTTTTCATCATTTTTCATCTCATCAATGAACTCAGAATTGTGATTCTGCATGTCATGCCTCCATGTCATGCACCATCCAACTACAGATGCCGACAGAAGCCCTGACATAAGGCTGACAGTATGGACCTACAGAAGGCCGCTCAAAGTTGGGGCCTGGGGTTTGGTGGCTTTGGATCTTGCAAACTCCAGCGTTTTTTCACAGACCCGCAGCATGGCCCAGCATGGCTCCAGGCACAGATGGGGAGAAGTCCAAGGATTTAGAGCATCATGTTCCCTACTGAAACATACTAGAATATCTAGAATACTAGAATATCAAAAACACGTGTATATGTACTGTATATTAATATATATATATATATATTAATTATTATTTAAAAAATCACACATACATTCAAAATTTACTCGAACACACTAATATATGCATATAAAAATATACTAACAAATACCAAAGCACAGCACTAAAATACACAAATACACTGCAATTGCCATACCTTGGGAACCCTTAGGATATCTCTCATCGTTGCCATGTCCAACCTCGCGCATGAGTTTTGCGGCGTTTCCAGGGATGATCGTTCCCTGGAGCGGCTTCAGCAGAAAGTTTCTCCAATCTATGATGAATTGTGATGAATTATATATGATGAATTATGAGGATATGTGAGGTGATCATGTCATAATATGTCGTAATATGTCATACATGTGGGTTTCTTTTAAAATTGGTGATCCCCAAGTCACCATAGTTGCTTCAATACTAAAATGGTCCAATGACTTGGATGATTTTGGGTACCCACCATTTTAGATTTTTCAGAAAACCTCCATTTTTCTTCTGGATCAAGTGTTCCCTGCGACTGTATGACCATCAACGTTTCCTGTTTCCCCATCTAGCTCTGGTACACCGCAGCAAAAGTCCAACGTGCATACAGCAGCAGACATGACCCAGCGCACCTATCACGCACGTCTTCAAAAACACAGAAGACATCGTAAAGTATGTAAAAACACCAACCAACGGCTACAATTTACGAACATACATCTATGCACCATAATAATCCATAATACATATCCCATCATTTTCCCGTTTCGCATCTTCGGTGCAGCTCCGCCAGGCGTGGCCCTGTCGAAATGGACTCGTCTGCTGTCGGATGCCGCAAAGCGGTGTCGCTGGCAGACGGTTGGAAGCATCCTGGATGGACTCTATGCGCGGCTCGTCGACTCCGAATCGGGACAGTTTTGTTTGTATTTCTTGTGGTAAATGCCACAACATCCATGTTTTTTTTTTGTGGTATAATAATGGTTGTTCATGGTTTTTCGGAGTCTTCCAGAAATGGAGTTTCAAATAGTTTCAACTATTTGCGGAGGTTCATGAATGGGTTTACCAGAGATTCAATGAGGTAAATACTCGTCGCGGGTTGGCATACCATTCCGAATATCCAGAGATATCCAGAGTAAAGTAGCATTTCATTGTGTGCAAGGCAGAGCAGCGCGCCTTTTGATCCTAAAAGAGCCTAGCAGTCAAGCTAGTTGAGTTGTGGTGCACACTGATAAGAACAGATACTTCACCTGTCCAGCATGTCACAGTCATGTA
>Ga0126342_10018510_pt1 | contig 11933 bp, 10 predicted proteins | sample Cyp1metagenome_FD_92528 | JGI IMG/M metagenome (GOLD analysis project Ga0126342, IMG submission 92528) | Coral microbial communities from Lord Howe Island, Old Settlement Bay, Australia - Cyphastrea 1 metagenome | ecosystem: Host-associated > Invertebrates > Cnidaria > Coral ... | reverse complement strand
TGCCCAATGATGGTAAAATTGCTACGAAACTGTGGTTAGCGATGGGACCTTTCCAAATTATGTTGATGTCTATTCGCCAGACAAGGAGTTTAGACAGCCGCACATATATATACACCCTCTGGTTATTTAACATTGCCATGGAAAATGGCCCATTTATAGATGGTTTACCTATTAAAAATGGTGGATCTTTCCATGACTATGTTAGTCATAACCAGAGGGTATATGTCTATCATCATTCTTGGAGGAAACTCAGCAAGATGAATGGACCCTTCCCAGTTAACATCTTCAAAGCATGGGCAGCTGAGATGACGACCTTTCTGGCAAGCTACTCGGAGGCGGCACGGCGAGGTTACCCTCGGTTCCTGGGGTCATGACCATGGCTGAAAACAATGCCCCTTTTTGTAGATGATGTTCGGTTTAAAACCCTCATTTTTGGTTGAGTTTCATATATTTTCCCATGTTCCACCTTTTCCACCTTTTCTTTACGGGAGTTTTTTGTCGCCATGAATGGTGGTTAGTAAGCCGCCGGCTCGAAGCCTGGTTGCCTCTAAGCCAATTTCACCGTTGGATCCCTATGAAGCTTGTTGATACATAGCTACATAGCCTGTAAGCTGCAGATTGGGAACCTAACATATCCAACATCACATAATCCAAGTTGACAATGGACAATTTCCTAGTAGTCTCGGAGAATTTCTGGGGATGTTCAAGCTTTAGATTGGATGACGGTGTTTTTCCCATTGTTTGAAGGACAAATTCACCAAACAATGTGGATATATGATGATACATGAATTCATTTGGTTGATTTTCATGAATCAGTTCATCTAATGATTCACCGTTTATAGTATATATTTTATAGATGATTTATAGATGATTTTCCCATGCAGCCCTCGATTAACCGGCATTTTTTCCAGCCACGTTGGATTCCCGGTTCGGTTCATGGTCGTTGCGACCGAAGGACGGCTCGGTGCTCAATGCAATGATGGGATGCGTGGCGAACAGCTCAGTGGTGAAGGACGGGTCACGACGGAACCCAGCCGAACCCAGTCCTCCCGAAGCCTGGGAAGAATGGTTGATGTTAGGGAAATCATCCCCTTTTATGGCCGCACTATTCATCTTAATTCAGGTGAATGAACTATGATAATTAATTGACCCAGATAGATGCTTGGAGGATTCTGTGGATTTCTGGCAGACACATGGATAGTTTATATAATATATTGTAAATCTATCTATCAAACTAGTTCATGGCAGTTATAAACCAACGTCTTTGATCTTTGGAGGATCACACCACGGTCCTCAAAACTGGTTACCGAACTGGTTAGAAACTGGCATTTGGCCTTTTATGAATGGGATAAGCCACTGGAAGGGGACTTACATTGTGAGGCCCCCGTTGGATAGCTAAGTTGGTTTATAACTACAATAACTATGGTTTATGGTATGCAAATAACTATAGTTACTGGGGCGAATCTAAACCAACAAACATCACTGGGGGGCCTCACATTGTACTAACCAGTAAGCAGGGTTAGATTCACCACTTTTGTGGTGTGATCCTCCCATCATCTGAATCTCTGTCGACAAACAGCCGGGTGGATTGACTCAGAAAATATGGCACTGTCATACGGATGAGACCTAGATACCCTCTGGTAAACTGTCACATAACCATGGAAAATCACCATTTTTCATGGGAAAACTCACTATTTCGACTGGGCCATGTTCAATAGCTTTTTGTATGTTTACCAGGCCGGGTACTTCATGGAGATCATCGGACCATATAAATCGCACCAAGCCTCGCAGTCCTGGTGGGTTTTCCAAGGCCTTGAAACCATGGACAATTTCCCATGGGTTTTCCACATCCACATCCAAGGGAAAACCATGGAAACTGTCCACCAATTGTAGATGATTTTCCACATTTACCATGTTAGTTCACCCCGGGCTGCCCGGGCCCCGGGCTGCCCAGGGTGAAAAGCTGGAAGGGCAAGCGCTTTGCGTATCAGCCAAGATGTGGTCACTAAAAAATGGGGAGAATGGCGACACACCATGGGATGAAATGCGATAGTAAATCAATGTAAATCACCTCACCACTTAGCTTACACCTGTGCAAGCCTTGGTTCAGTAGGAATATGTCCACACGATTCCCCACGTATTGGGGTTTTATCAGGACTAGACTAACCAACGAAACTTAGTATATAGATGTATATAGATCTTTGAACGTCTAACCAAATTGTCATCCATTTGTTGATGTTTGTTTCCCTTAAAAAAACAGCAAGTTATATCGCCGTCCAGGAGATTCTTCAACAACTCCTGAGATTCTACAGGCGCTGGGGTCGTCCTCGTTGGTGTCGCATAGTTGGCATCGGCCATTCCGATGCATCATGTTTCTAACGTAGATCTTGGTTAGTGTTTTATAGTGATTTAATGGCATTTTATAGTGATTCAATGGCATTTTATAGTGATTTAATGGCATTTTATAGTGATTTAATGGCATTTTATAGTGATTCAATGGCATTTTATAGTGATTTAATGGCATTTTATAGTGATTTAATGTGATTTTACAGTGATTTAATGGGATATTACTGGGATATACCCTCTGGTTATGACTAACATAGCTATTGAAAATTGCCATGTATAGTGGATTTACCTATTGAAAATGGTGATTTTCCATAGTTATGTGACAGTTTACCAGAGGGTATAACTTTCATAACGTGGAACGTCACCACACATTGTGTACATATCATGAAATATCAAGCTGCACATGAATTTCTGTCGCGGAGTATCACAGACTAACTGACTTGTTCCATGTCTCGGAGTTTATTTCTTTTCCATGTTTGGACATGGGAAAGCATCTCCAAATTTCGAAGCCACTGTCACTTGTACGACTTGTACGACTTGTACGAAAACAATTGGAAGAGTTGATGCCTTGGGACAGCTGGCACAGCTGTCATTTGACTTGGTCGAATGTCAACCCAAGGCCGCAAGAGGATTTGGGGATGGTTGAAATCCCATAAATCCATGGTGATGACTTAGGGATGGTACTTGAATTGTCTACTATGGCCCGAACGACCAGTTATCAGATGTTATAAGTACTGAAATAACCCCACTTATAGTGACTTATAGAATGTAATCCCATAGAAATAACCAGTTATAACTAGCCATGACTCAATTTTGCTGTGATATTCCCATTGATCTTGTTTCCTATGCTTTTCCGATGGTCTTCCACCCAGTTCCTAGCCATAAAAACAGTCGCCAGGGGTGAAGCCGTTGAGCGCTACGGCACGACCTCGGAATGGATGGGTCCCGTGACGGCGCTCGCGGGGCTGAAGGTGCCAGTGGTAGTGCCGTTGTGGTAGAATCTGGTGCCAGTCAGTGGTAAACTAACATAACTATGGAAAATCACCATGCTATTAATGGGAAAATCAATTATTTCTATGTCCATTTTCGATAGCTTTTTGTATGTTTACCAGAGGTTAGTATCTATCCCATAGGATCCATGGTGCTGGGATATATGCTAACATGACTGGGGTATATTGATGGGATCCATGTCACCATATATAGCAGCACCATGGATCCTATGGGATATAGATTCCAAATTTATGATTCTACTCAGAGTTGTTTTAGGTAGGTCAGTAGGTCATCATTTTTTATTTTTTGATCATTTTCTGGTTGGTGCTTTGGAACCATGGCTGGATTATGACTTTCCATTCAGTTGGGAATGGAAAATCATCCCAACTGACCAAGTCCATCATTTTTCAGAGGGGTAGACCTACCACCAACCAGGAATCTGGCGCCAGAAATAGTGAGAATCATAATCATGTGGATAATGATTATAACAATACCCATGACGGATCCATGTATGCTGCTATATATGGTGACATGGATCCCATCAATATACCCCAGTCATGTTAGCATATATACCAGCACCATGGATCCTATGGGATATATAATATCATATGATAGATACTATAATAATGTGGTATCTTATGATGGATTATAATGTATGTGATAATGGATTTTAATATCCATCATAGATAGAATATGATAGAATTATAGAACCTATTAATCGTAATATGATTATGTGATTGCAAAAAAAAATATAATGGATTACTTATAACTATGATAATTCATAGATAGATAATGATAATGATATATAGATAATTATTCGAACTATCTTAAATAATGTGGATAGATAATTAGAAGAATAGATAAACAGATAGATCATGATTATAGTATCCATCATATGGTGCCAGTAAGAAATATTGATAATTAATTATAGCAGAGATAAATAATTGTTATAGCAGAAATAATGGCAATAAACATAATAATTATAGTTAGAATTATTAATAATAGATAATATCATTATAATGTCATGATAATAGCAGAGATAATTAGAATGATAGTGATCATTGCGTGGATGGAAGAAATCCTGCACCAGTTGATAAGTGGTCTATCCCATTATTTCTAAGGTTTAAACCATCCAAGGTGGTGCAGGATTTCTTCACGCAGCATAGTAACACTTATGTATGTAATTATCATTGCATATGCGTTTGTATATACGTATATATATATATATGCATTTAGCTGGTTAATGATAGATAACGCTGTATCTGCCCAAGAATAGTAAGACATGGTGCACAGAAGCCATAAATGGCTTGTAAAGATTATCCCCACCCATTTTGCCACATTCATTATCCATATTCCCAGGAACAAATTGGGAGAAGAGCTACTGCGAATTGAGTTTTCCACACTCTAGTTGAGCAAATGGAGTTCAACCAGCAGGAATAAGATTTGAAACAGCAATCATATATCAGCAACTCATATCCCTATTCCTATATGATATTCCATTCATTGTTCCATGATTGAATATTCATATTCCATTCATATCCCTATTCTTTATGTTTATTTTTCGAATCCAGTGATTCTCGGGCCTAGTTCCACACAGGCAGTGGCCAACAGAGACTGTCCAGACCAGGGTTTGCAGCCCTGGAGGGGCGCTGAGATCCTCTGTGGTCGCTTGGATGCGGGTGGATGACTGCAGAAAAAACCTGGTTTTTCACCAATGGATCTATAGATGGATCTCTATATTGGAAAATCTCAGGCATTTTTTCAGCGAATTTTGATGTGAAATTTATGAAATACTGGGATTTTCCCATTGATCCATTGATATCAAAATGCCTAAGATGTGAAATTTTGATCCCATTCAGATGTGAAATATCATTTGAAAGTCGTTTGATTTGAATCTGGGTCTATCCCGATATGGGGTTGCCTCGTTGAATCCTCTGGGGCATCCGATGGCAACGGACAACGGATTTCCCGTCCCAGCTTGGACCAAGTACAGGTGTTGGAATACGATATAACTGGTGCTAAACGTAGGGAATGGATGGGCTGCTGCGGGTTGCTGGGATGATTATTAGATAACCCTACTTACGTTTAGCACGGTGTGCAGCCCGGTGGTTCGAGCCCAGGTCCGCACGTCTTCAGGATGTTCGAGGCAGGATGACATCCGTCGCATCCGTTCATTTAGTCTAACATAGCTATAGAAAATGAGCCATGTATGGATGGTTCACCTTTTGAACATAGTGATTTTTCATAGCAAAGTGGTAAATTACCAGAGGCTATCACTTTTATTCCTGGTAAATACCCCTTTGATCCCAGGTTGCTTGTACACATTATCACTTATCACAAAATACATGGGGCTACTTTCGAATAGTTAATCCTAGATCCTTTAGTTGTCAGATTGCCAGGGGGTATCAAACCAATACTTGTCCATTTATATCCCATGATTTTTAATGATTTTTCTCTAATTATCATTCCCAGAGTATTTTATTGACTGGGGAATATGTAATATCCATTATTCTTATGAGTGAAATGATTCCATTGAATCATTGATATCCCATTACTATTCCATTATTTCCCACACATATTCCCATGATGTTTCACTCATATTCCCATGATCCATGAATGTTTCAGTAATATGATATTCCCATTATGATATTCCATGACTCCATTGATATCCCATGATATTCCCATGATGTTTCACATATCCATATTCCCATGCTAGACACACGACTACCGTGCAGGAGAGGCAGCTCCCGTGACTTGGTTCTGGAATTCGCCCTTGGTGACGGAGAGTCTCTGGTGACATATCCCACATGGTTGGTTTAGAAGGGAAAATCCCATTCAACTTATGTTATATTCCTATGATTGGTGCTTTTTTTTCCTATTATCTATTCTACCCCATGGGTTACCCTTTGGTGAACGAACAGTTTGCTATTAAAGCAATGGCCAGCAATGGCCATAGAAATCGTTGATTTACCCATGAAACTTGCTGATTTTCCATAGTTTTTTTGTATGTTTAGCAGAGGGGAACATTGACCCTGAAAGTCACATTTGTTTGTAGTGGCAACTAATCTTCCAATCTTGTGGCAGGGTCGAACTGTTAATTTACTAGTATATTGAGCATATTGTAGGGAAAAATGATGGAAATATCATTGGAAAATAATCCGATTTGACCCTCTCAGGGGTCATCGTTGAGCCTGAGTGTGAAACATCTCATCGTTGTTCACATTCCCACCCCATGTCTTGGTTGGTTCAAAGGTAAACATCGCCCATCATCAACCAAGAATGAGTTCTTGATACATCGGCTCAAAAAATATATCTCCTCTGGTTATGACTAATATAGCCATGGAAAATCCCCAAACTAAATGGAGGTTTCTAGCTGGGAAAATCATCTATAAATGGGCCGTGTTATGGCTATGTTAAATAACCAGAGTGTAGGAAAATATGTGAATCATCACTATTTCAGTGGAATTTGTTTTTTCTATTCTTTGGGGATTGACTGTAATATCCTGGTGGTGCTTTGATGGACATATAATCTACAAACGGATTAGTTAATATACCAATCCTCACACGGACACCATGGACATGTATAGTGAGACATGCAACCAACATTCCAAATTTTGGGTTTTGCCCATGTGGAATTAGCTCCAAGAATTGCAATTGTTTTTGCTTGTAGTGGCTGGACCAAGCCTAACTTAGGGCCCTAGGGTTACCCACTTGCGCTTCGGATGAGCCAGCAAAGATGAGATGGGGAATACGCTGAGAACGAACCAAGAACCAGCCAGTCTGAGGGTTTTTTTGGCTGACCAGTAAAGATACACACATTGCTAACATTGGTTCCAGAAGAATCCAGCATTTGGTAAATATGATGTGAGCACGGGAAATTTCCAGGGATTAAATTGAGACAGACATACAGAAATATTTTGCATGATATTATATCAGTTATATTATATGTCTTCAAATTTGAAGATTGCCCTAAAAGGTAGTGCCCAGCAGTTGTAATAATTCGGTCGATTTTCGGCCATTACATACACCAATCGATACACACGCAGAAATTATATCATCTAGGGTTTGTTTGAGAATAGGGCATTACCAATTCCAACGGATTATTTTACAGTAATTATCCTCATGAAAATTGTCATTTTGAGGTTATATTCCATGTTCAGACACCTATATTTAATCTAACTTAGCTAACTTAGCTAACCAACAAACTTCGATTCTTCTTGATTTGATTAATCACCGTGTAACTGTTGGTTAATTAAGCATGCATTCTTGCCTCTTAAACTATTTCTTTCAACCAACAGAACTACTCAGGCTTATACATCACATATAAGTGATAGATCTATGTGCATATATATATACATATTCTAAGTTGTTTATCGTTATTGGAGGGAGCTACCATATATACACACACACATATATATATATATACACATGACACATATCACCAGTATCTCCCCGAGAAAAATGGTGAATTTCACCCAGCAGCCGCATGCCTTGTGCGTATTTCCCAGGTGTTGGCTGCCCGAGGATCCAGATTGCCCGGGCAGCCGCTACACCAGCGACTTTCCCGGGGTCAAATATGGAATCTACGTGCCGTTTCTGGGCGATACGGTATGGCAGGTATGGTTATGTGGCAAGATGACGCGGATGGATTTGGATGGGATGTAATCTATAGATACTTGTAGATACTTATAGATACTTATAGATACTTATAGATACGTATAGATACTTATAGATACGTATAGATACTTATAGATACTTATAGATACTTAGATAGATTCCTATATAGATACCTATAGATGCCTATGGATACCCAGAATGATTTGAATGGGATATAACATCATAAAACCATATAATCCCCAAAAAAACGATGCAGAAAAGCTGACAAAATCCAGCGTCGAGCGAAGGTCAGGGCCACTGGTCGCCTGGCCTCGCTTCGCGAACTGTTCAGAGTCGCTTGGGCCAAAAAAACCCAAGTCGTTGGGTGGGAAGAGACCGTTGCGAAGCCATAGGAAAACCATAGGAAAACCATAGGAAAACTGGTGATTGAATGGATTTTACCAGGAAAAATGGTGAGTTAACTATGGGAAAATTGTGATTTTACACGAAGAACGATGTGGTGTTTATAAAAAAAAACATGTTTTTTTACCAAACAAGAATGGTGATTTACTGTAACACTGTACTGGTATGTATGGCTGATTTGTGATATAGGTACACATAACTAGGTGAATTTAGTACATATAAGCAACTAGTTGATGGGAATTACAAGCCAACTTATATTTGGGGTGCCTACCTTTTTTTGAAAATCTATCCCATGCCATGGGAATCCAAACACAACGACCACATAGATGTGTATTAATGGAATGATAGCAAATTGCATATCATATATGGGTATGGGGTCAATACCTATAGATACATTTTTAGTGGGATGAACATCCATTTACAACTATTTTGGGGTTCACTAGGTACCAGGGTTTTGACCCATCCCCATATGATAATATAGAGATAGTGATAGGATACGATATCATGGGCATGCCATTGGGTAAATTAGCATGCGATGAACAATCCCAAGTTATTAAGGTAAATCATTCGCAGGAATCAACCAAGGAAACGAAGGGAATAAACATTTGGGAGAAAAAAGGGGTTTAGAATTTATGATTACTTAGATTACTTGGGGTAAAAATGTTTTATCCATACATTTGGTAATCATTAGAATTTATCAGGGGTAAACATACCCATCATGATTACTTGGTGCCCCTTTGTTCAGGAGATTCTTCAGATACCTGATTTGGAGGCAGCACTGACCAATATAAGGTGCAAGACCTCCACTTAACGGATTTGTTATTATGGATACACCCCTAAACCCAACACCACTAGGAGAAAGAACAGGTTTTTTAACGGTGGGTATCTCCCAAGCGTTGTTTTTAGTGGGTTCGAAACTAGACATAAAACCGTAGAAACCTGCGAATCTATGTCGCCTATTATTCTGGATATACCCATACCAAGACCCCCAAATAGCTTCAAACAAATGGTAAGGGTACACACGGATACAAACGGAGTCTCCAGGTATAACATGGTATAACTACAATAGAACTTGTTTTTTTAGCTGTATATATACTATATACACAAAACTAGGGCTATAAACATATACTGTATATATATATATTTGTTTATATTTTTTTTTAATTTTTATTTATATATTTATTTATATAGTTACATTTAAGCCATGAAAAATAGAACTCTCCCCGTTGCTGCGCTGCTCGGTAGGTGGGGCTGCCTTACAGGGGGCTGGCCAACGGAGACCCCAACCCAAGAGGCTGTTTCGCCGTGGGAAGTGGGGGAAGTGATTGGATGGGCATATGTAAATTTGTGCACATATATATAAATATATAAATACATATAGTTGATTTACAGTTGATTTACCTAATTATTCAAAAAGGTGATTTTCTATAGATTTGGGTAAACTATAACTTCCTCACTGTTCTCCCTCACTATAATCATGGTTAGTAAGGGGAATCATCCCCAAGACAGCTTTATTTCATGGTGACTTGTTATAATTTGTACATATATAATCATATATATATACACATGTATATACATAATACATATATGTATATCATGTTAATGCTAACATAGAGCGATAGATCAGTGGATGGACGGATAGATTGACAGATAGATAGACAGACAGATAGGCAGATAGACAGATGGATTGATGGATGGGTGGATATATATATATATATGTGTGTGTGCGTGTGTGTGTGCGTATTCATGTGTAATTATGTGGAGTTGTAAACAGGAGTAGGTGCGTAGGTACATAGATGGGTAGAAAAGGAGATAGATAGGTAGAGACATATATAGATAGATAAACATGCCTCCTGATTTTAAGTCGGCACTTCGTTGAATCTTTATTTCACGAATCAGTTCATCAGATCCTCACATTAACTATGCACTTTTCATTTGGCTAAATCAATATTTTAGCTCCTTAAATTGTTGTTGTAGTTAGTTCAATCTCTGGGAATGGGTTCAAAGCCTTTTTTGTTGGCTACTCTTTGGTATTCAAACATGGCAATGGAAAATCCTTCATTTCTAGATGATTTCATGGTGGCGAATTTTCCCAAAAAATCATTGTCCCATTCAAATGCCCATTGATCAGGGGACACTCCCATTGCCATGATTGGTTATAGGATGGTAGATCTACGGTAGATGGGACAATGGGAATGGGAACCCCCTGATTTTTCCTAATCTAACTTTAATCATGTTCAATCCTTGTTTTTCCCTCACTTCCTCCCTCCCCTCCAGAATCCAGGATGCCCACAACCGCACTGCAGGTAAACAGCCTTTGGAGTGACACCTGAGCGGCCTTGAACTGCACAGCATTATAGTGCGAAACTCCATGCCCGGCCATGTGTCTGGGTCATGTCACTAGCGACCTCACAAGGACGTAACCCAATGCCATATCCCAGTAAGCAACCAAAGCGTGGGTATCCTTGGGTTACTTCACATCATTCCTAGGGCCCAAATTACATCTTATAAACCCCAAAATGCATTCTTGTCATATTCTTTACAATGTGGTAAGGTAAACCCACAAGTAACAATAGCAATAATGATAATTAATTGCAATAGTAATGTTAATAGATATCATATTAATAAATACCCATAATAGTCGCAATAGTACATCCAAAGCAAACCCTACCATTTACAGGGATGGTATCAATCCCACCCATTTATTGTTATTTTGGGGATGGCTTGTGGCTGTTTACCACAAAAATAAAGGGGACAATTATGACAGACCCAGCTGATTTGTAGTTGATTTACCTATTCAAACTAGTGATTTTCTATAGTTTTTTTGTATGTTTACCAGAGGGTAGGAACAGACAACAGCCCGGTCTTGGACACCTCATGCCTCAGTGAGTCTCGAATTTGGGAAATCCAGGTGACCCCAGACTCTGCTGGCATTCCTTGCGTTGAATAGCCGTTGAAATGACCATTGGGTGCATCCAAGAATTGGCTCCACGCATGATACCACATAGCCAATCTAGTGGGAAGTACGTTTCATACTCTCTCACTGAATCTAACTTTAACAATTTGATGACATTGATTGAAATTGTCCAGTGGCGTTTCCAGTTGGTTAATGATCCCATCAAACATACATCTACACATACGAACTAGTTCATAGTTTAATTACCACAAACTATACTAGGCACCTTGTGGCTTTCTGGCACTTCGCTTTCTGGGTTTAGCTCCGATGCACCCAGATGGTATCCTTGATAGGCCACGACCTCGCGAAACTTAAACGGTTAAAAACATCTGGCACTTCCATGCAGGGCAACCATAGTGATGCATCGGGGTAGGTATATGGGTCATAGACATAGATGCATATGATATTATAAAATATTATGGTTGTATGTGTGTCTATCTATATATCGATCGATCTATCTACCTATCGATCTACCTATCGATCTATCTATCTCTATCTCTATCTATCTATATCTATCTATATCTATCTATATCTATCTATATCTATCTATATCTATCTATATCTATCTATATCTATCTATATCTATCTATCTATATCTATCTATATCTATCTATATCTATCT
>Ga0126342_10018509_pt1 | contig 11934 bp, 9 predicted proteins | sample Cyp1metagenome_FD_92528 | JGI IMG/M metagenome (GOLD analysis project Ga0126342, IMG submission 92528) | Coral microbial communities from Lord Howe Island, Old Settlement Bay, Australia - Cyphastrea 1 metagenome | ecosystem: Host-associated > Invertebrates > Cnidaria > Coral ... | reverse complement strand
GAACAAGAAGAACAAGAAGAACAAGAAGAACAAGAAGAACAAGAAGAACAAGAAGAACAAGAAGAACAAGAAGAACAAGAAGAACAAGAAGAACAAGAAGAACAAGAAGAAGAAGAAGAAGAACAAGAAGAAGAAGAAGAAGAACAAGAAGAACAACAACGACAACGACAACGACAACGACAATAACAACAACACCAACACTTCCGAGCTAAGTAACGTTGTATAATTAGTTAAGTTAATGTCCTGGAAGACAAGTACTTGACTATACAAATGCAGTTGGTGAATTGGTTAAGCATTTCCACTCTTGAATGCCCTGGAAAAAAGTTGGCCACGTTCCACCGAGAGACATCGGCCGCGAGCGACTTCCCAAAGCTTGGCGGTGCTGTCAAAGCATCCAGTGAGCAGCTTTTCACCTCGGTTTTCGGTCGCCGGGTGTAGCATTTGGGCGAGGCTTTCAGCATCAAAGCCAAGATCACCCCGCCAAATTAGATTTGAACATATCTGAACTACGAACAGCATAGAACCGTTCGAGGAAAATCATCAACAGAAATGGTAGCTCGGATTTCCTCAGCAAAACCAAGACTTGACACCGACCTCAATGGCTCTTGGGATCTCTTGGGGTTATGGCCCGCGCTTTAAGAAATCCCATTTTGGGCATCGCCATGTTCCCTGGTTGACTGATTTGGGGGGCATCAACCCAACAGATTATTTGCGGTACCTCCTCAAGGATCAGCAGCCCAGGGGGTTTATTAATCCAGGGTTGACAGTACTTCCACACCTCTTCGACAAATATGTTTCTTTTTGTGGCATGGATGTGGGGGACCTCCCAGGTACCCTGAGCTCGTCAGACAATTGTATCCAAATGAATTTGAGTCAAGCCACGTTGTTTCCTGGGATTCCTCTCATGATAAATGATTTCTATAGATTGGCCACTAGGTTTACCAGTGATTCACAGGAACGTCCACGCGTTTGCCCAGGAACCATCGCTGCTGAAGCACAAAGAGCTGATTTCCTTGGAGTCCATGGTGCCGCTGGTGTGGAACAGCACTTAAGTGCAGGATCTTGGAATCTTGGCAGCCATAAAAGTTATAATATTTAGTTATATGCCATTTCTTGTGCAGCTATGGGGCACCCCATCTACCTCAACCTGACGAAAAACCTCAGTACAGCAGTAAAATAAAGATGAATTAGAAATTGTCGAAAATTGTCAGGTACCATGAGAACCCCAAAATCTGTGAACAAGAAGGTTCTTTGTGAAAACCCTGATCTTAACTCCTAAAACCTTGGTTTTTCAAACTCAAGGTTTTTCAAGGCGTTGCTGATTCTCAAGAATTTGCACACTGTCATGAAAATCAAATGCACAAACAAATCCCACATCCCCAACACTTTTACTATGCTGCTATCAGGGCGGTTTTGGTATCTAGGTCAAGATTTCTTTCTATGGCACACGGGAAATGAGAGCCAACAACCCATTCTTTTTTGCGGACGTTTACATGATTGTGGGTCAAATACGGCTTTCGTTTTGTGCGGACAAGATACCGGTTATTTGGATGGAAACCAGCTTTTCTGGAAAGAACCTGTATATACATATATATATATACATATCCGTACGTTTTCACCGTTTTTTGTGTCTTCTTTGGATTAGGAACAGGGAACCATCGGAAATATCATCATAAGCAACCCAGGCGATGATCCTGCTATCAGTGGAGTATGGGGTATGTAACAAGACACATGTACTGATACATGGCTCGGAAATGACAATCATAGATGGTGAAATGATGTGAAATGCAGGTTCTTTGAAAAAACAATCCCTGAAAACAAAAGAGAACACCAGGTTTTCCCCTCGCGAGCTACATGTTTATGGGTTTGATGGCTTATGAGTGTTCAGGTTTACTTCCCAAACATCCAAAACCACAAAAAACAACCAATTCTTGGGATGATGATGGTGTCCCCTATTAGGCGCCCATGGGTCGCCCACAGTCGCCCAGCTTCCCCTGTGTGTCCCTCCATCGATCGAATCTGCAACCCCACTTCCTGCAGCCAAGGATGAACCCTTCAGCTGAATACTCCGCGATGGAAAATCACCATTGTCTTGAGCTAAATCCTGGAACTCAATGGGCCAGTTTCCAGTGTTAAACTATGTTAAATTACTCGGGAGTGTGTGGATTTATTGAATTACCGGCTTTTTCCCCCAGCAATTTCATAAAACCCATGTAAACAAGCTGCTTCTGGGTGCTCAGCCCCCCAAATACGGTGGGTCAACGCCAATCGGCACACCTCTGGATGTGGTGCCAACAGGCTAACCCGCAAGGATCCAATCCATCTCAATCAACTCTGGTGCAGGTGAAGCCACACTTTTAGCCAATCACTGTTTTAAACTTGGTGGAATTTAAAGGACATCCTAGGAATCTACTCCCATAAGACACCCCTATTCAGTATGTGAAGGGACCATAGGAATAGGGGTACCATCAGCCAGAGAGTCCCTACTTGGAGCTGCATCTCAGTTAGTGAATGGCTCAAAAGCAATATATAGTTTATGTAGCTGGCGAAAAATTTTCTTCAAAAACCATGCCCTATATAACTGATGGAATAAATTCCGTTGTGATATATTTATTCTCCATTTTATTCAATTTTTTCAAATAAATATCCACAATTTCATATAATTGGTCCTTCCAAATTCCATCAACCCCGATCCCATCGTGGCGTCCACGTCCCAGAGCTTCACGCTATGATCCGCGCTGCCAGTGGCCAGTACGGTACTGAGATGGTTGAAACCTGGAAACAGCAGTGAGTTGCTTTGAGGCAAAAAAACATGGAATTCTCTGAAACAATATTGATAGACATCTCTTTATTGGATATTTCACAATAGAATATCTTAGATATCTAATCTATATCGATGATTATAAATGTAACACTGACACAATCTACTATCATAATTTTAAATAATTTATATATACAAAGACTTTGGACAGGAGTCTTGCAGCCGAAGGGCCGATGCATGTGATCTCTTTTGAATGTCCTGTCCTTGGTGCAGCAAACTTCCAGCCAGCGAAAGGTTTCCATAGTCATGGGGGTACCCCAATAGCTGGATGGCTAGAATCGAACACCCCAAACCAAAATTGATGATTTAGGGGTATCCCCATGACTTAGGAAACCCCTATAGTGTTGAAGGACCAACAATATGGGAGCAATTCATGGCACGAATCCAGCGACAAACTTTGGCTACAGTCCGGCTTGTGATTCAACGACATCCATCAGCAACTGATGCTCCTGTTTGATTTTTTTCTTCCCTCCTGGGCACATCCATTCTAGAACCCCTTTGCCGAAAAAAATCCGATGCGTTCATTTTCTTTCAAACTGCACACTTTCTTCAACTCACTCATTGAGCCCCCTTTCCATCTGTCATAGCTTCAGTGTATGAATGCAGTCGCCTGTGCTCGCGTCCCACCTTGGCGAAGGGCTTGGATACGTTTTATGTAAATTTTGGAGACTGGAGAGGTAGTACCTCTTGTTGCATCTAACGATGTTTTATTGTACATTCATTCTAACATCATCTAACTATGTTTTCTTGTAACTACATGTGAATGTAATTGTATACGTTTATACCATGATGTCTGCCCAAGTTGCGAAACGCGTGCTACTGTAATCATTTCCTCTGACTCTGCTCCCAGACTTTTCATGGCATGACATGCGCCAAACAAAGGAAAACTTTCCGACCAGCCAAACATCACGGTATTTTTTTAATGCTGAACGGGAATGCGACTAGATGAATCTATGGTATTGAACCAAACGACATTTTATAACTTGTTCATGGTTCCAGTCCTACTGGGATATATCACCATGGTTTTTGCGATTTAATCCTGATGGGAGTCCACACCCCAGTCCTGCACCATTCACTCCCCTCTCGAACGTTTGCCCAGGCACACCCGGGCAATTCGATCGAAGCTTCCCGTGGTGATCTTGTCTCCAAAGGGGTTATTTAAGGCCTTGCGAGCGACACGGGATGGGTCAGGGCTGGAAAACACAACGACGAAAATCAGGCTGGGGAGGTTTGAAGTACCTAAACTGTGATCACAAATGATATGATTCATACTTCCGTGTGTGCCGGTGATCTATTTAAATCCTGCATCATATACATGTGTAAATAAATATGTATGTAAATATATATATATATACAGATAGATAGACATTGCACACATAGATTGTCTGGTATATAAACAAATCTCAAACACACTTTCGGTCTATTTGGTTTTGCTTGACCCAACGCATTTGGCCATTGCATCCTGCCGCGACAGCCAGATTTACTCACCAAGCAGCGATGGCATAGATCAAATCGCTATGCCCGTTCCTTGCTGTCAACATCGTGCGATCTCATGCTGTCGATCGATCTTAATTTCTAGCACTTTAGACAGAATGTTTTTGTTTTTTTTTGTATATGTTTTTAGACACAGGGTCATACATACATTACATACATCTATATCACGTATCAGAATATTTGCACATATGATATATATATACACATATATAATAATATATATATATACATTATTATTATGGTTATTATTTTTTATATATGCATATAAATATATATATATATATTAGGCATAGGTATGTATTATATCTATGGGCCACGGTCAATATTTGGTATATAGCTCCAAATCATCAATTTTTGAAGAATGTATTATCGTTTTTCAGGTTTTGGTATATATAAGCAAATGTTATCGTTTTTTGAAGAGCTATTATCGTTTTCCAAGCTCCAACTCAATTTCCAAAAAAAGATGTCTCGAATACTACTTTCCATTAACCTAAATTTTGGCTGTAGTTCATATAAGATAAATATTGCACATACTGTAGGCCTATAATGGTCCACAGTATCTAACAGATTCTAACAGTACGACATGTTGCCCTCCCAATTCGGCGGAGTCGCAGCGCCAAGAGTTCCTCCCCACTCGAGGTATCCCACACTCTGCAGCTTCGATCAAACGAACCTGGCGATGGCTATGAACGGGATAGGATGGGATAGCTATGGGTACCAGCTATATTGGATCAATAAGTCAATAACATGAGATATATCATGTAGAAAAGTGCACTTATATACATGGGCTATAAGCTTAGGGGATATATCTATAAGTCAATATCTAACATGGGATATGATAGATTGTCTGGGCTTATTTATCATTTGCACTTGGATATTCATGCAGGAAAAGGATGAGAAGGGAGATCACTAATCACACAATCAATGAGTTGAATTGGTGATGTGTGTAAGGAAAATCGGGACATTTGAAACCTACAGATTTTCCATACAAAAAAAAGTGGCAGGGATGGCTTGGATATGTTCCTGGAGGACAGGGTGACAGGATCCCAGTGGTCCCAGTGCCAGGGCATTGAACCTTAACGAACCATATGTGTTTCTCATTTTACAGCCACAAATCATCCAAAATCAAGGTGTGGGGCTGTAGCCACTTCAACTCCAACACGTACCATCTGATTCTATAGGCTCCCAACCTGCATGGCACAGCTTGGCCGTCAAATCTATCACCCCCATATCCTGGAAAGTTGATAGCCATCATGACTGATTTGTCCTGTTCATGGCCGAAAAATAATCCAATGATTTGCTTCCACACATTTCTTACTTGAAACATGATCGACACCGAAAATTGGTGGGCTTGACCTCAATCGTTTTTGGGTTTTACGAAGGTGCAGGACAGGGGTTAAATGGGTACAGTAAATAGAAGTGAACTATTTACAAACCCTTCTGTCATTTCATGATACTGGTTGCTTATATGCTTCTTCTCGGGGAATTGGTTGTGATAATCCGCCAATATATTCTGCAGTGCGGACCCCCCAAACTAATCATCAACCAACATGTATCAATGACATCACCATATATTTTGGATACTTAAACCATCTTAAACATTCCTAAACCATGGTTTTAAACCATGTTAAATCCCTATCAATCCATGGATAAATACCCTTGAAACATCAACCAGCCGGCACGCCTGTGATGACCTTGGAGCCAGACTTGTTGAAAGCGCAACTGGTGAGTGGCAGCTGATGCCCTCGCAGAATCTTGTACAACGTGAAGCGTTGGGAGGACTGATCCGTTCCCTTCTCAATGAGTTTGGTGATCCTCAGGGGAAGGCCGAGAGGAAAAGGCTGGGTCCTATGAAATGTATGGGAAATATGGATAAATATGGAAGTGGGGGGTAGCATCACATCATGTCACATCCAACCAATCTGACAGCCATTTTGAGGGGATTCTTTCAAGGAGAAGCTGTCCCGCCCTGCGATTGAGCCACATCTTCTGCAGCGTGTCCTCAGCTGGGTCTGATAAGTCTTCTAACAATTCCCCCTGGTAATTTCACACAGCCATGGAGAATGACCAATCTGTAGATGATTTACCTATTACGCATGGGCCATTTTCCATGGCCAGCAAAATCGGAAGCTATGACGAACCAAGTTTTCAGCGGTAGCTCTTGAGCGAAATTTGCCAGTTGTGCCTGAAAGCTGGTTGGATGATGGAAGTTTCCATAGTGGATTGTGATAGCCTCCCACCCTGGTCTCACTAGGTTCTCGGTTTCCCAAACATGACAGTGTCGTTTCACGGATGATCCTTTCAGGAGAAGTTCTATCCCCAATTGGTTTCCATCAGATACCTCCCTGATCCAAGCGTCTTTGGTGCTGTCTGAAAGCAATGGCTCTTCTCGCACCAGCCGTTTGACCAATCCATCCACCTTCGGCACTGCAAGGGGGAGTGGAAGCTTCTTCAGCTGAATTCTATCGAGTCTTCCAAGGTTAAAGGCAGGTTGACCTTGGCGAACGTCGTTTCTTTTCTTTTGTTCCGTAGTTTACTGTGCATTCTAAAAATGATTCAACATATTCAAGGCTGGTTGATTGTGCAGGCTATTTCCTTGTCGTGTCACAAAAGGATCTATCCACTGATTCAGGATCGCTTCGCCTAAACATGGACACCTAGTCCCGGGGGCCGGATGGTCAACCAAGATCGCCCTCAATCCTCTGCCTCTGTAGTGGGCGCCAAGTCCAGTAGATCAATGGATTTTGTTTCCAGATCTCCATTTCGAGCATGATACTCCAAGATGATCCTGGGCAGCTGGGAACGCATGGTGGAAAATGACACCTGGAACCTGGGTAAATGTTGGTTACATTACAAGAAACTACACATTTAACATCATTAACTACAGCATCCTATAGCAGGTTATGTAGTAGAACCAAAAACCCGCTGCGTCTGAGAACTGCCATCTGGATCCATGTGGATCCATCAGCGGCCGGAGGAGCTTGAACTGGCTGAATCAAAAAAGTTGTCCAAACATGTCTAGAATAGTGCAGAACAAAAACGATCATGGCAAACCACCTCCCAAAAAAAGAGTATCCGAAGTGTCTGCAAACAGAAAGAGCTTTTATAAAGAAGTCAATGTATATATATAATTATATAAACATACATACATTCACATGTGTATTTTGATCCACCGAACTATATACAGTTTTTCCATGCTATATTTCCATATATTTCCTGTCTCAGCCATCTATGCCACGGATCCCAGGAGGAAAATATCTCAGCAGGAAGCGTTTCAGCTTCATCTGCCACGCCGAAGCCGGCGTCCCGCCATGTTTTTCGGGGCCCGGAAACGACGACAACGGCCTTGAACCGTCAAGGCTGCGGCCACCAAGTGTGGCTCGTGAAAAAAACATGGCTGGTTGTCTGACGTTGGCTGGTTGGGATATGGTCGGTGGTAAAAATCCATGAAATGTTCATCACTTGGGGGTCCATCACCGTGCTTTTGATGAAAAACATCAAAAAACTTTGGGACCGACCGCCCGGCAAAATATTTTTCTAGGTGGTTTCTCTTCCTCCTACCCAATTCAATTGCATGCCCTTCATTTTTGCCCCTTGGATTTATGTTTATTCTTCGAAGAATCCTCGTGCACTTGGTGGTCTAACATTTGTGCTTGTGAAAAAGTCATTTTTTTTATGCCAGTTCGAGCCCAATTTTTCCTAGACTACAGTAATGCCTTTGCATGTTAAAAAATTACGTCACATTTCTGTGCCAGTAAGCCCCCCACTTTCATGCTGGTTAAACAGATTCTTTTGCAAACTAACCCCCATGTCCAAGAAACACAATGTTGTGGATTTATATACCCCCATCTTCTGGTTGAAATCAACATGTTTTTGAATGTGTGTTTTTTTAAAATCCAATTCAGTTCATCCTTCAAAATGAAACCTTGAACTTTTCTAAAAGTTACTATTATGTAAAAAATATGTGAATATATATATATATGTGTAGACATGTATATATATATATAAATATACATACATACATTACATTACATTACATTGCATTACATTACATTGCATTACATTACATTAAGTTACATTACATTACATTACATTGCATTACGTTACATTACATACATACATACATACATACATATATATATATACATACGTATACATACATACATACATACATACGTACATACATACTTACATTACATTACATTACATTACATTACATTACATTACATTACATTACATTACATTAATAAATAAATACATACATACATACATCCATACATACATGCATACATACATACATATATATATATATATAAATATTAGTGCGCTCTTGTTTGCCAATCACTAGAAACTGTACTTCCTCAAGATGCCACCCAAAAGAAAAATCAAATTATTCACGCCAGATTCCCCCAATCTGCTGGATTTCCTTCAAGCAAAAACAGGTCAACAAAACACATAAAAAACATGACCATCCCATGAAAAAAACACCTAATATCTGTGCAACCCTGGCTGCCATAGCCAACTATTTGGTTTTAAACTCCATGAAATCACCTGAAATTTATGGCCAGTAATTGTAAAATTGTAAACCTACTGAATTTCTAATTGCCTCCTAAATTTCTGATAGTAACAACAAAAACCAGATAAATCAACAACTACCATGATTTTCTTGCTGCTGGCCTTGTCTAGGTCCTCCAACTCAGCGCTCAATGGCACGTTCTCAATCACCGAGACGAGGAACGTCTCCCACCTGGGATGGTCCATAGGGAAAACACTGCTGGTTTGAGAAGGACAATCCTTCTGAAATCCCCTGGAAAATGGTGGTTTTCATGGGAAAATCTTCGTTTAGAATTAAAGTTTGAATTAAAATGAGTTGAAGATAGTCATGATCTGTAATCTTGTGGGCTCTCCGGTTTTTTAGGTGGACGATTACCCTCTCTATTTATTGATTGATTGATTCATTCATTCATTTACTTATTTACTTATACACATATAATATCACATATATATATATATAAAATGTATACATACTTGTATGTATATATATATATATGTATATTTAAAATTTGTATAAATATACACAGGCGGTTTTGAACGGAATATCACGGGGATCATATGCACACAAAACTACTGTACACATGCCTGGTGTTTCTTAATTCATGTTCCAATGCCCTATAGAATCTATATACACTTTGCAGGAATTCAAGGAAGCACATCCAGGAACTTAAATCCAGGAATTGGACCATCGTCTGCAAGTTCGGGATATCCCAGGCAGACGGGACTCAGTTACTCACATAGAACATGCAGCGGAAATGGCGCAAAGATCCCTCCATCCGCTTACAACACCATTGCCAGCAAAGGTACCGCAACAAGACCTCGCGGGTCACTTCTTCCTTCCACCGGAGCACCATGAGCGAATGATCGCATACGTTGGCCTATCAATTTAGCCCTCATTTCTCATAAAAAACAACTGGATGATTTTCTCAATCCCCAAAAAAACAACCAAGATCAAAATGTCGGAAGCCATCTGTTGCTGGGAATCTGATCAAACTGACATACGGACCACGGTGGAATGGATGTGTAGGGCTAAATGGAACATGACTGTCCCGTAGCATCTGGCAATGTCATTTGGCAAATATGGCCGATTTGGATTTTTCATGATTTTTCCGGAGTCACATCCCTCAACATTGGCGCACCAAAAAAAACAAATCCAGCAAATCCTTCCCATCCTGTGCCAGTCCTGAGCATTAAAGAGTCCCCACACAACGGGTGAACGTGTGCCGACCTTCCATCATTGAAGCCATCGAAACCAACTAAAGTCATCCCAAATAGGGATCAATCGGAGTTTACACAATGGAAATTGGATTGGCATACGGTCCGACATTAAACAAATATTAAACAAACGCACAGGCAGTTTGTATGATTTCATTCCCAAGAAGGTTCTGTCAGTCTACCCGTTCACATCTGCAAACCACTCACGATTTTCAAGGATCACGCTACATTGGGTTCAACTATGCACCTTGGACATGTTTGTGGGGTTTGTGAATTTCGCACATTTCGCACCTCAATTTCATGCAATACAGTTAATTTCCTAACAATCTTGGAAGGATGTCACCTGAAAAGCTTGCAACATCATCTGGTGTCCCGCCCGTCTCCGCCTTGGCATAGTGCATCTGTACCTGGCTCGGAACGTCGCCGTGATCCATCTGATTCCGTAGATGATGTCCGAATAACAAAATAGGATTTCCCAGCCATGTTTGAGGCCCTGCAGGTGACATCCTTGATTCCAAAAAACTGGCGTGGTAAAAATAAAATAAGCCCAAAGAGTATCCCCAACAACCAGAAACAAAAACAGTTGCCAAACACGCAATGAGTGAAGTATGTTTATTGCCCCGCCCTTCTTACTCTAGAGGTCGGGCGTGCAAGGCGCAATCACAGCACAAACACTTTATGAAAAACCGTTTTTCCACAAGCGTTTGCAATACTGTGGCCAATATTCCCGGAGATCGTGCGAAGGGTATTTTGCTGGCCGCCTCACTCTTCACTTCATCTACCTAACATACATCATCCACATCCCTCATGTCCTTTACATCACCTACATCTTCTATACCATCTTCTACACCATCTTCTTTAGATCTACATCTACATCTACATCTACACTATCATCATCATCATCATCATCTACTATGTCACCTACACCATCTACATCACCTACAAATCAACCTCATCTACATGACACATATCATCTACAACGCATACATGACCTACATCATCATCTATATCACTGCATCCTCTACATCACCTACATCTTCAAATCTATCTAACCTTACATCACTTACAACATCATCCTCATCATCTACAACATGGACAACATCACCTACATCAGCTACAGGTGGTCAACTTCTAGGGAACTCCTACAAAACTTGAAACATGTCATTTACACAGGAGTTGGCTTGCAGGTGATCCACTTCTACTTGAACTGCTACAAGACTCCTGCCTGCAAGGTCATTGGCACAGAAATTGTTACACATGAGTTGCTACACAGGAGTTCAGCTAACTTCCAGGTGATCAAATTGTATCTGAACTCCTGCAAGAGCAGACTTCTCCAGTTCTTCTATTTCATTGGCAGGGACAGCCAGGCGGTGGCTTACGAAATGTTACCCTCTGCGGCGTGTCGATGCGTGTCGGACACCCAAACGTGTGGCGAAATGCGGGTCTTGTTTGTCCTTGGGCAACCCTCTGCGGAGATCGCACGTGTCGGATGGGCAAACATGTGGTGTGGTCAAATGCGAAACGTCTTTGCCCGCAGCGACCGTCTGCGGAGATCGTGCGTTTCGAACGCCCAAACATGTGGTGGAATGTGAATGTCTTTTGGGCACGGGCAACCCTCTGCAGAGATCGCGCAGGTTGGACATCCAAACATGTGGCAAAATGCAAATTTGGCGAGGCCCGGCCACGATATGATGGCCGAACGTCAAAAACTTACGTACAATTGAGTTTTTTTTGAAGTGTGTAAAAGCTGCTCTGTGGAATCGTTTTTTCTGTGGGAAAGCGTCTGTGTGTAAAGGCTTCTCTGTGTAAAAGCTTCTGTGCGTAAAAGCCTCCGTGTGTACAAGCTTCTG
>Ga0126342_10018508_pt1 | contig 11934 bp, 14 predicted proteins | sample Cyp1metagenome_FD_92528 | JGI IMG/M metagenome (GOLD analysis project Ga0126342, IMG submission 92528) | Coral microbial communities from Lord Howe Island, Old Settlement Bay, Australia - Cyphastrea 1 metagenome | ecosystem: Host-associated > Invertebrates > Cnidaria > Coral ... | reverse complement strand
GTCCGTCCGTCCGTCTGTCCGTCCGTCCGTCCGTCTGTCTGTCTGCCTCTCTGTCTGTCTCTCTGTCTGTCTTTCTGTCTGTCTCTCTGTCTGTCTCTCTGTCTGTCTCGTCTCTCTGTCTGTCTCTCTGTCTGTCTCTCTGTCTCTCTCTCTCTCTCTCTCTCGCTCTCTCTCTCTCTCTCTCGTAAATTTTCAAGTGTATTGTCCACTGCAGTTGTCCAGCCTGTCAGCTTCAATTGTTTTCCTCTGCTCCAATTGTATCCGAGCTAAAGGCGCCTGCATTGTACACATGCATTGTGATAACAACAATCAGCGAAACCAAGTGTTCACTGATAACAGTATTGTAGAACGGTATGGTTTTACACCGTCCCTTGTTGTCAGCCATTCCTGGCTCACAACATCATCATACATTGTCTAAACAGCAGTTGTTTTCAACCAAAACCGACATTATATTGTCACACGGATTGTTGACTTCCACTGGACTTGTGAGAATCTGCACGCTTAAATTGTCCAAGCTTGTCAACCTTCAAAAAAAAATGTCTGTCTGTCTCAGGTGGTCTTTGCGTTTGGAAAATTCATCCCACCATTGCAGACTTGTAGCCATTGTTGGACTTTTTGGGTCATTGCCTCATGGATCCAAATTCATTATCCTGGGCTTCTTGTTGTCTGGCTCCACTACGCTGGCGGCCGATGAAATTGTGCCTCCATCCGAAGGCATTGAGGCCATTTGTTCAGCCATCTGTTCATCTTCATCCTGTTGCATCTCTTGTTGCAACTTGGCTGCGTTGTTGAGGATCCATTGTTTGTGATCTCCATGTCCCTTGTGACGCTTTGGGGGGATCCGGATTGAGTAGGTGTCAATCTTGTGGGTGGCTTCGTACTCGCCCAGCATGAGTTGCACCTCATTGGGCAGCTTGCTTTGTCCATACTGCCCCAAGTGCGCCAAGCCCATACACAGGATTGTGTGATGCTGGCTGCTGTCGGGAGAGACAGCATTGTTTGGACATGAACCACATGTCCATAAATCCACAACAAGCCGGTTTGCCAGCTGTACTGGTCGAACTTGTCCACCACATTGTAGGACAGATACATGGTCTTCATTGTGCTGCATTCCCAGGTTGTAAGACGGTATGCCTGGGGCGCATGCACCTGGAGGATTTGTACTGAATAACCTCTTTGGAAATGAGGGATTGTCTTCACCGCCAGGTTGTGCGCATAATTGTGCGCCTGTGGTGCGAAGGCAATCACCATGGTCTCATCACATGGCATTGTTAGAGCCTCGGAAAATGAGCTGTTCCCAGCCTCCACTAGACCTCAGTCCTCCTGGCAAGCTTGTGAGCTCATTGTTGGTGTCCAACATTGACACCCATTCCGACATTGTGACGGCACAAAACCAGTAAGCCTGGTTGTCATTGAGGAATTCCTGCCATTCCACGTTCTCACATCCATTTGTGGTCACCTTGTAGGGCACCTCTTGTGGTGAGTTGTAGATCTGGTGCCTCACCTCTCATAGTGAGATCATTGATCCGGACGGGAGTGTCTGAAGATTGTGGTAGTCCGGGATTGTCATCTGGGCTGCCATTGACTTGTAGGTCAACTTGTCCCGGCGATTGTTCACACACCACTTGTTTGCAGCTTGTCACGGCTGCGGTAAGACATGACAAAAATTGTTCAAACGATCTTGTCAAGTACATGCAAAACTTCAAACACATTGTCTCACTTATTGTTGCTCTGGATTGTTCCGGAAACATCATGCAGCAAAAGGAAAACGATCGATCTGATCTTGTACAGAAGGTCTAATAGTCATGCATGAGGATATTGTCTGAGACATAGTATCCATATAGTCAAATTGCCATGGCTCGAGCGGACGCACGGACTAGTGATTACATTTGTAAACCCTAGCTGTGGCGACCGGGGATGTGCTCCCTTGTGAAACACTTGGTGGCACTGCTTTTGTCCCAGGTGGTTATTTGTTGACCACGGAGGCCAACGTTGTAGAGATGCTTGTTGAACCTGTGTGTATGCGAATGTTCACCTTTGTTGTCATTGCTTCTTTGATAAAGTTCATTACTTTTTGTGCGCCTGTGCCGATTGAGTATAGTTCTGATTCTGCTGATGATAGTGCTACCACTGCTTGTGTGCGACTGCCGAATTGTACTGTGAAACCCATCAGGGTCATTGTGAATCCGCTTGTTGATTTCCTTGTTGTCGGGCAACTTGCCCAGTCGGCGTCCACGTAGACATTGAGATCCACGGGGCCATTGTGCTGCGGCGATAGTGTTGGTTGTATCACCATCTTGTAGTGTTGCGTGCCTTTCAGGTATCCTAGTAGGTGTTTGAGTTTGCGTAGGCTGTGTTGTGTTGGTTGTTGTAGGTCTCTTGCCAATTCCTTTGTTGCATAGCTGAGGTCTGGACGAGTGTACGTAAGCCATTGCAGCTTTCCTACTGCTCTTCGGTAGTTGGCATGCTCTTCCTTTGTGTGAGTGGCATTTCATCGTTGGTTGCTTGCTTCAGTCCTGCCGTCCCTGGGGTTGTAACAGGGTTGCTGTTGTCCATGCCACTTTCTTTGAGTAATTCTCCGGTGTATTGTGGCTTCAACGAGATTTCGTGGTGATCACCATTGTTTGTGATTTCCCGGCCAAGGAAGTGGACTGTTTGTCCGACTCCGAGTGTGCCTGTGTGCCGTAGTAGTACAGGTTGTTGTATTGCTTGGAAGATAGCATCCACTCCCTGTGGCTTTCCCAAGAATAGTAAGTCGTCAACGTACACAAGTACGAACACTGTTCGCTCTTTGTTTGTGAAGGCATTTGGTTCGCTGACCAGTCTTGTGAGATGTAAATGTTGTAATACGTCAGCAAAGAAATCTTGACATGCCTTAGGGCTGCTGCGAAGGCCGTATAGTGCTTTCTTGAGCTTCCAGATTGTTGTAGTGTAGTACCCGCTCGGGTACAGGCCTGATATGGCCACATGTACAGATTGTCGCTGGCCGCAAGGGCGTGTAAGAAAGCGACCGAAATGTCGCCAACTCTCACAATCCATTGCTTCATCAAGGCGATTGTCAAAAGGGTTCGAAGTATCCCAAAAATTGGGGTTGAGGCATAAATTGTGTCGGGATCTTGTACCTTTTCTGTGAATCCTTTTGCGACAATTCTGCTGTGGACCTCGTTGTCCTTTTGTTTGTGGACACATCTTGACTCAATGATGTTGTTGCGGTGTTCTTGTGGGATGTCGTTGTAGCTCACTTCTGTGAACACGCTTTGCGCCTTCATTGAGTCAATTTCTTTCTTCATGCCTTGTTGCATTTTCACGGGGTCAAGTCCTTCATTGTCAACTACTTGTGGCTCAAGTAGCATGTGCTCAATTGTTTCTTTTTTCCCGAATGCGTAGCGAAGGGTTCCCGTTTATAGTTGGGGGTCTGGGGGTTGGACCCTTGTTCGCCGCAGTTGGTCGGCGCGTCGTTTTTCGCGTCGTTTTTCGCGTCGTTTTCGCGTCGTTGTTCGCGTCGTTTTCGCGTCGTTAGTTCGGTGTCTATAGGGGAAGCTACAAAACCTCGTGTCTTTTGCTACGTGGCTCTTGCTGTCTAATAGGGGAAGCTGCAAAACCTCGTGTCTTTTGCTACGTAGATGTCGCCGTGTCTATAGGGGAAGCTGCAAAACCTCGTGTCTTTTGCTACGTGGAATACGGGAAGCTGCAATTCAAAACCTCGTCTTTTGCTACGTGGATGTCGCCGTGTCTGTCGCCGTGTCTATAGGGGATTTATCCAAAAATGTATGGAGATCCGGCTGATCTTCACGAGCAGGTGGCATGACCAAGCCATGCTGCACCGACTCCCGGCATACTGCCATGAGGTAGAGTCTCGGGCGGCTCTGCGGCACACCATAATTCTTTGCATTCAAGACTTCAAATACAAACTCATAGTCTAGCATGCGCAATTGGTGGCACGTGGGAATCACATGTGGTTTCTCGTCTGCTCAAGGGTACACATGCTCAGGATACGCACGCCGCTCGATGCTGGTTGAAGGTAGAACATGCATTGCTCCATGGTGCACAAGCTCAGGACACAGCCGTCGTTAAACGTTGGTGGCAAGTAGAACACACATTGCACGCAATCTTGTGGCAAACAGCGCGTCCTGCTCCTGACGCAGTACTTCGCCAGACATGGCACATCCAACAAGCACAGTACTTTGTAACTTCACAGCTCGCGGAGTGGCTCAGTCTCCCGTGACTTTGCACAGTTACGGAGTGGCTCAGTGCCACGTAGCTTTGAAGGTGAGCCAGCCATGTTAAATTTGCTTTTGCCATGTCGGTGCGCTGGAGCGCGGAGGCTGCCGGCTGCCCGCGCAAGAACCCGGCGCTGGCATCGCTGTGGCGCTGGTGTCGGCCTGCTGCTGTTGCTGCCTGTCATTGGTCTTGCCTGCGCCGCCCCGCCAGTGACTGTCATTTTCAGCTTGCCGCTGTTCTTGGCGCTGCTACTGCGCTGTTTGTCCTTGGAGATTCCGCTTTTGCAGTGGCAGGCTAGAAGCATGGCAACAGAACATGTGGTTCTTAAATCGATCGCCCTGTTACCGCTTAGCGGTCGAATGGCAGAAGTCAGATGTGTGGTCGGTTATTTCTATGTGTTTGGCACAAATAACCATTATGAAGCATTTAGTGAATCGATTTATATACTTGTCTGAACTCGCCATTTTGTCCCTGATGCAGGATATGCTGTGGCCTGCAGTGGAGTCATTACCTTTGTGGTACACGCTTTGGCGACAGGAGGTGCCTTCCGTGCTTTTTGTTTGTATACCTACGGCATCATGCCGGTCGAGTTGCAAGCGCATGCCTGGATAGCCTATAGCCCTGCTATACAAAGACATTGAGACATCAGTTTCCTAGAAAAGTCTACTGTATCTCTGTATCTGTATCGGATTTGTTTACTTCAGCTTCGCTTGCAGGATGAAGACACCGCGACCGACACTTTGCTGAATGGATTTCTTGTTTTGCTTTCGAATTCCTTCCATACAGGCTTTATCTTTATACGCAAGGTTTGCAAATCAAAGGTGACTTCATTGGTCCATGTTGAAAGGATTCCAAGCCCAATCTGAGTTGTCAGCAGGCGTCAGCACGAACGGAACTTTGATATGATTTTAATTTGTTCTGAGACTTTTAGCAAGAAAGACAACATGAGCAGGAGCATGGGATTTGCTTCATTTCCTTTTTCGCCATTGAGTAGCGACATTGTCCTGAACCCAGGTTGCTGTTCTCTGTGTGTGGATCATGTCCTTTCTGTTCGGCGTACATGCTCCGGCGGGAATTGTGTGAGCACATGGATCCGCATGCTGGGCAGTCTCCGCCGACGACGTCGGCTTTATACAGCAAGTTGGGACGGGCGGATTTTCTGCGATTGTTGGAAGAAGAGAAGAGTGCCAGGGAAGAGCAGCTTCGGCAGGCACAACAGCAGGAGAAGGAAGGGCAGCTCCGGCGGGAATTGTGTGAGCACATGGATGCGCATGCTGGGCAGTCTCCTCCGACGACGTCGGCTTTATACGGCAAGTTGAGACGGGCGGATTTGCTCCGATTGTTGGAAGAAGAGAAGAGTGCCAGGGAAGAGCAGCTTCGGCAGGCACAACAGCAGGAGAAGGAAGGGCAGCTCCGGCGGGAATTGTGTGAGTACATGGATGCGCATGCTGGGCAATCTCCGCCGACGACGTCGGCTTTGTACACCAAGTTGAGACGGGCGTACATGCTCCGAACAGACTGCTTTGCACGGCGTACACGGCTGTGCTACTTCTGCATCTAACTTGGCCAGAACCGACCCAGTTCTATGCGTTGTGGTTTGCGCTGAATTTTCCTACATTCGGACCCAAGGGCGCCCCTTGGGTCCGAATGTAGGCCAATTCAGCATGCTGGGCAATGTCCACCGACGACATCGGCCTTGGTATACAAAGCCGATGTCGTCGGTGGACACTGCCTAGCATGCACATGAAAGTAGTCACGTACTTCCTGCCGGAGCTCGTCCGTGCCCGATCCAAGGTTTCTTTGGACATATGTGCATGTTCCCTTCAGAAGTCAAAGAGAGGCACACCACAATGGCGAGCACGGGCCCTTCTGACATCGTGTGGTCGAATGGACAAACCACTTTGGATCTGGCGGCGAACACACAAGGTGTGGAATCATCTGTTCTTGTGTCATCAGGTGCCTTTGCTGCGACAATGAGCGCACGATGCGTGGAAAAAAAGGTCCGTTTTCCTATTGCAGAGGTTTGGACTCGTAGTCCAAGAACGTGAATACATTCGGGTTCGTGGCTTCCATCTTGTCTTCGTCTTCACAGGATGTTGTGGTGATCTTGTCTCCTTTCTTTGTTGTCACTGTCACTGCTTGTATTCGCATCTTCTGTGTTGGTGGTTCTGCTGTTCTTTGTGCTGCAGTTGTTGTCTCTTGTGTTCGTTGTTGCTTGCTCTCTGCTTCTCCCGTTGCTTCTTCTGCTGTCCTCTTTGTAGCCTGAGGCCTGGTAGTAGTATCTTGTGGCATTGGTAGGGCAGCTCTTGTTGGAGCTGCTGCCGGCGATGTGGCCAAAGGAGACATTGCTAGCTGTAAATTGCTTGTTGGTGAGGCTGCTGCTGTTCCTTGCTGTTGCTGGCCAATTGGTAGTGCCAAGGGTATTGTTGCTGGCTGCTGTGTTTGTGTTCCTTCACTTGCCGTTGTCTTTGGCACTGTCTGCGTACCAATTGCGTAAGTGCTCACATTGGGGTTGGCTGGGGTGAGCAGTGCTGGGTGTATGGCTTGTGTGGGTGTTGGTGATGTCCATGGATGGACATTGATGGTGTCAAGTAGTTGTCCGTCATACTTGTCTGGGTAGATTTGTCTTCTGATTGTTCTGACCCAAATGATTTTGCCTGGAGTGCCAATGATTGATTCACCAGTCATTGTGTCACGGCCAAGCCAGATTCCTTTGAAGAATCGTGGCTCCAACTTGGGTTGTGAGCTCAAGGTAGGGATCATGTATTGTACCGTTTCTGCCATTTCACATAGTGGTGCCTTGTGGTCTTTGCCCCAACGTCTTTGAAGGCTTGTTTGACCATCACTATGTACTGCATACCTATGGAGTAGATATGCGGCATGTCTGGTGATCCAACGCACTATTGGATGTTGATTGCGGATTGTCAGTTTGTAGCTGGTGGCTACCTGTTGCATCAAAGCCCTGACTTGTCCAATCAGTGTCCTGTGAAATCGCTCAATGCTGCCTTGTGATTGTGAAGAGTAGGCCGGTAATTTGTCTCACTGAGACGTTGTTTCCCAGTGATGATGCTATTGCTTTGAGGAGTCCCAGCAGGAAGTTCTCTTGGTCAGTTTGTAGGATTGTTGGGCTCAGTGTGGCTTGTGCTCTTCCACATTCAACAAGGAAGGTTTGTACGCATGTGACCAAAGAGTTGAACTGCTTGTGCTTGTCTTGTACAAGTACTGCCATTGTCATACCTGTCTCAACGTCAATTGCTGTGAGAACAGGTAGTGCTTGTTTGTCATTGAATGCTTCGATGTAGCAAAAGTCCATTTGTATCACTGGTTGTTTGCTTTGCTGTCTTGGGTGGTTGTCTGCTCTTCCTTTCCTTTTGACACAAATTGCACACCCATTGCGGCATGGCAAGTGTGTCAATTCATGTTCTTTGCGTTCTTGTTCTGCCGGTGGTTTTGGAGCTCTCACTGCCTTTGCCTTGTTGGCTGCTTGTACCGTGTCATCCTCATTGTCTGACTCGAGCTCATATTTGTAGGCTGGTTGTTCCTCAAAGTTGGTTGGGCCTGCCCATTGTATGTCCAGGGATCTATTGCCATCTTCGTGCCAATCATCATTGATTGTGAACTTCCTTTGTTGTTGGTCCAAAAGGTGTATGATGCTGAACCTCATTGGTACCAGCTTTGTAACATCTGCTCCATCATCGGTTTGTTGTGGCACGTATAGTTCTTGTCTTGTCTGGATGTGGACTCTTTTCCAGAAATGTCCTTCTCTCACCCAGTAATCGTCATTGTGTGACATAGTCAAAGGGTGCGGAACTGCTGTGGATTGTTGCAGTGGTATAGGCATCTTGGTTGTGTGCCTGAAGTGTGGAACAGGAGGTTGTTCCTGTTCTGGCTTCTGTTGTTGTGCTTGTCGTTGTTGGATTGCCACAGGCTGCCGCTTGTGTAACGTTGTGGTGGCTTGTGCTGGTGCTTTGCTGGTTTGTGCTGATGCTGTGCTGGCTTGTGCTGGACTTGTCTCTTTGGTCTTGTTGACCCTGATCCATGACTCTCCTGTCCAGGCTTGTCCTTGTAGTTCTCTCTTCTGTTTGTTCTTTTCCGTTGTCTTGAATTGTTGTGTAGGTGTGGTAGTATCGTCGGTTGCCGTAGCAGTCGACGATCACCTGGCAGGCCTAAATAACTAAGAAAAACCGGGCAAGGGCACGACGACTCTCCAGTATGGAACCTCTTAAAGGTTCCCGTTTGGAGGCCGTCCTCGTTTCCCTTCCCTGGATGAAGGAAGGGAGGTGCCGCGGATGCAACACCTAAACTGTACATCCTTCCTGGCTGCAAAGTGGAAAATGATCAAACCGCTATACAATGACTCCGCATGAGAAACTGATGGCAGCAAACCACACGACCCAAACAAAAAAAAACACAACCGTCAGGGTTTCCCCTGCAAAGTCCCACAGACTGGGCTGGCAGGCCTGAGACTGTTGCTAGTCCGCAAGTAATCTACCACGGGGTCATCATGTAGGAAACGGAAGTGCTCGCCTGTACTAAACAGAAAGCGAAGATCTAACAGGTCAAGATCATCATCCAGAAGCAACTGGTAAAAAGGAACCAGTGATAGTCCGCCCCCAGTTGAGGCATGGCAGCGGTATAAGTTCTTTACACCTGCGACAAGGATATAAGTGACCAAACCGAAGTAAGGTCGCTCCTCTCTCTGTCCCCTCGTCATAGACCGAGAGCGAGCTCAAAACGGGGATTGCAAATGAATTGATCCGTTTGCCACACAGAGAACATAGCCAGAAAGTAGTCATGAATGTGCGTTACTCCCAGGACATCGTAGAGGTGGATCATCCAGGGTCTTGAATTGTTCTGTGAAGACTTCATTGTTGCCATCTGGTCTTCTGATAACTGTTCTCCGGTAGTTGGCCAATTGTTCCAGTGGAACTGGGCAGTTGAGTTGTGGCACAAATAGTGCTTTCCTTTGTTCCCGTGGTATCTCACCAAGTATCCTTCATTGTTGTATGCCCAGTAGTCACTGTTTCCTCCTAGGAATTGTCGTGGCCCTGTCTTTGTCCACGTTGTTGGAGCAATCACTGCTACCAAGCCGCCTGTTGTTTGTTGAACCTGTAGGTGCTGATTGTGGTCAAGGGTCATGATCGTGGCTGGCAAGTAGTAGAGGTTGTTCTCCTGCACGAGCTTCGCGTCAAAGCCTTTGTTGTGGCGCATTGTTGGAGCATCATTGAACCTGATGTCGAAGCCTTGTTCTGCCAGTCTTGTCACTGACAAAATTGGGTCGTGAACATCGCACACGTAAAAGGGAATAACTATTGGTTGTTGTTGTGACTTCATGTACACCCATCGCACTCCATGGATGTAGATTGGCTTGTTTGGGTGAATTGGATAGCTGTCCGCAAACCATAGTGGGCAGACATGTGTGGCTGCACCAGTATCAATCATAATGTTGGCGGTCTGGATTGTTGGTCTCGTGGCTGCAATGGGTTGTTGCTGGCTTGCGTTAATAGAGTTGGCATTGTTCATGCTGATCGATGCCACGATGTGGATCGCTGGTGTTTGCTCTTGCGCTCCTGCTGGCACTGGTGGCAAAGCCACTTGATGTTGCTGCTGAACTTGTGGCTGTTGATAATTTGTCAAATCCTGGTAGTGCCAATTGGGATCATAGTAGTCGTGTTGTCCATACCATTGTGCCGTTGCATCATTGTAGCCTTGCTGCTGGTAGCTTGGCCGCTGATTGTTGGCTTCACTGATGTTGTGGACTGCCACTCTGCAGTCTCTGGCATAGCGACCGGATCGTCCACATCGGTAGCATGTGCTGGCAACTTGTTTGCCTTTTACCTTTCCTTTGCCTTTTCCTTCGTGGTAGTTGTGGCCTCCTTCTTCCTTTGAGCTGAAGATATTGCTGTCCTTTTCCTGACAAGGGATTGCCTTGTCCAACTGGATTGTACTTTCCTCCTTCTCCTTCTCCTTTGTGGCTGTTGTATCCATAGTTGCTGTATCCTCCGTAGCCTTTTCCTTTGTCCTTTCCTTTTCCTTTGTGCTTTCCCTCGTGCTTTCCTTTACCTTTGTGGATTGCATCTATGTCCATGGGCGCTTGTCCTCCTCCATAGTGTGTGGCATTGCTTGATGTTGGTGCCATCTTTGGGAATGCCGTTGTTGACCGGTAGTATTCAAGGATTGTGGCTTTTGTAACTGCATATGTGGGATTTTTTCCTGATAGTAGTTGTAAGTGGCGTTGTAGTGGTCCAGTTGTCTTGTTGAGTAGTACTGCAATCGTCACTGTGTCTGGCCGTGCTTGTCCATTGTCTCTTTCAAACTTTGATACTTCATGCTCCCATTGTGCAAAGGATTCCTCGAAGTTGTCGTTGTCAAAGTTGGGCTTGAGTAATTTTGTGAGGTAGCCAATTGATCTTGTTCCGAACGGTATGGAGAATCTTGTACAGAGTTGTCTGTACATCTCAAATCCATTGGCTAGCTGGATTTGTCTGCAAATTGTGGCTGCTGAACTTGTCGTGATGTTGATGAGTAGGAAATTCAGGTCTGTTGCTAGCTGTACGTGTCTCTCACCTTGTTCAATTGTGTCTGCTGCACCTCGTAGAAGTGCATCGGTGAGTTCATTTTGTGCTGCTGCTGCTGCTTCCAAAAGTTGTGGTTAGTCATTGTCAATTAAGCCCATATATGCTGTGAACTTGTATTTCCACTCTTCGAATGTTCCGTAGTCTCCGTTGTAAGTTGGTGGTTTGAGCTTGTATCTGCTGATGTTGTGTAGGTCCTCTTGTTGAGGGGCCGCTAGTGCTGCAGCTGCTGCATCCGCTGCCATGTTGTCGTATTGGGCTGCGTTGTTCCTGAGCTACCTACCTGACTTGTTGTCAGGGTCAAGGCTCTGTCCGGTTGTACTTGTTGCTTGTTGATTATGTTTAGGAGCTCACCTGGATTGTTGCCAGGATCACTGCTCCGCTACCATGTAGAGTTTCAAGTGTATTGTTCACTGCAATTGTCCAGTCTGTCCGCTTCATTTGCTTTCCTCTGCTCCATTTGTATCTGAGCTAAAGGCGCCTGCATTGTACACATGCATTGTGAGAACAACACTCAGCAAAAGCAATTGTTCACTGATAACAGTACCGTAGAACGAAATAGTTTTACATCCCTCTCTCTCTCTCTCTGTCTGTCTCTCTCTCTCTCTCTCCCTCTCTGTCTATCTGTCTGTCTGTCGGTCTGTTTGTCTGTCTGTCGGTCTGTCTGTCTGTCCGTCCGTCTGTCCGTCCGTCCGTCCGTCTGTCTGTCTGTCTGCCTGTCCGTCTGTCTGTCTCTGTCACCATCTCTGTCTCTGTCTCTCTCTCTCTCTCTCTGTCTGTCTGCCTGCCTGCCTGTCTGTCTCTCTGTCTCTCTGTCTCTCTGTCTCTCTGTCTCTCTGTCGGTCTGTCTCTCTATCTCTCTAACTCTCTGCCTCTCTGCCTCTCTGCCTCTCTGCCTCTCTACCTCTCTGCCTCTCTGCCTGCCTGCCTCTCTGCCTGCCTGGCTGCCTGCCTGTCTGTCTGTCTGTCTGTCTCTCTCTCTCTCTCTCTCTGTCTCTCTCCCTGTCTCTCTCTCTCTCTCTTTCTCTCTGTCTGTCTCTCTCTATCTCTCTCTCTCTCTCTCTCTCTGTCTCTCTCTGTCTCTCTCTGTCTCTCTCTGTCTCTCTCTGTCTCTCTCTGTCTCTCTCTGTCTCTCTCT
>Ga0126342_10018507_pt1 | contig 11934 bp, 11 predicted proteins | sample Cyp1metagenome_FD_92528 | JGI IMG/M metagenome (GOLD analysis project Ga0126342, IMG submission 92528) | Coral microbial communities from Lord Howe Island, Old Settlement Bay, Australia - Cyphastrea 1 metagenome | ecosystem: Host-associated > Invertebrates > Cnidaria > Coral ... | reverse complement strand
GACAGAATGCCAGACAGAATGTCAGAATAGATGCCAGATAGAATGCCAGAAAAAATGTCAGGAAAAAAAACACAATAGAATGCAACAAAATTTGTCATAGTAGATGTCAGATAGAATGCCAGAAAGAATGTCAGATAGAATGCCAGAAAGAATGTCAGAAAGAGTGTAAGATAGAATGCCAGAAAAAACATCAGATAGAGTGGCACAGTGGTGATCACTCGAAGGTATTTTGCATTTTTTTGTAGATCCCCTTTTTGGGCATTTCTTTCTACCGGGATCAATACTTCAGAAGTTTCATGTAGCAACGTAGGTGCGACGAGGCATGCCATGGCTTTGCCTGCACCCTGTGTCCTCCAGGACTGTGATTTTTAGCTGCCAAAATCGTACATCATCCCCAACCGGGTACAAAGAAGCAAGGAATTTTCTGTGCCAACCGTGATTTGACAAGGGATATATGGGGAATTTGATGATATTTGATGTGAATCAGGAATGAAGCAACACAGTTGACTTTCAGAAAAGGATCTCGCGACCCAAAAAATGGGACCGGCTTCACCGCTGCCAGGGACCATGGCACCTCTCAGAGAAGCCGCTGCTCGGCAAACCCCGGGTGAAATGCGATCACCAATTTAGTGGCAAAACCCCTTCATTTCTTCGAACTCAATCACATACCTACGTCATGTCCATATCACTATTTTGGCTGCTGAACATATATATATATATATCCTTATATCGTTCCAATATATTTGGGATATTTCCATGTATCACTGGTTTTTCTAGGGTTAGCCACTGAGTGGGATGCACCAAGGAGGAGTTCAGCAACTCATTATATCAGCAAACATTATCTTGGCCTTGGCGATGTCGGCAACCCTATGTGAGATCTTGATGCGATTATTTGTATGATGTAGTACCCCAAGAAGGCATACTTATACATTTTTCATTTCTTTGTTCCTGTTGCTCGGTTTGAATCCCAGTCTTTTTTGCCTAAAATCAATGTTTCGGTTGGCTTTGATCACGAGTTTTCTCCGTCAAAATCACAAATTTGCACAGTTCATCCACCATGTTAAAGCAGCATTTTTGGTTGCTGAAAGTCTCCATATTTTGCTGCAAACCCACCATTTTTTTGGCGAATCAGGTTGAGCTGGCGATCCCACCAGCTGCACTACACTCGGCTGGCATTTTTCTCCGCTGCTGCGGTGGTGAGGCACATGTCATTTTTTGAAATTTCCTAAAATGGTGGTACCATGGTACCCCACAATAGGTTCATAATGGAAAGTCCGAAAATCAAATGATGGATGCTGATGATTTGGGAGTACCGCCTTTTTTGGAAACCTTCATATATCACTGATAGAAATAGACAAACGCCGCCAAAACCCTCATCAAAAAGGGTATGGATCATTGGTTTAAGTGAACATTTTCATAAAAATGCCATATTTGGTAAAGAAAAACAGGGTTGTAGATTTGCCTTGGAACATTTTCGTTGAGACCCTGCCAGGCTTGCACCCTTCGGGCGCTTCCGGCAGCTGCGGCAGCGCATTCCAGTGCGCTGTCAGTCTGTCGTGTCCGAGTTTAGCCAGGCAAGTCTGGAAACGCGGACTGTCAAGGAGCTGAAGAAGATGTGCAAAGACAGGAACCGTCGGAGCCGTTTGGAGCCGTCTGCGGTTACCATGGGTGCTAACCCAAGGGCGACTCCGTGCTGGACAGAGTTACCAACTCTTTGGGTGACAGATCGATTGATTTTCATCATTTACCGTAGCTTTGGTGAGACATGTCAGTGCTTTCAATTGCGGCATATTGCGGCCGTAGAGGGGCCGATTTTCAACAAGCCGATGGTTTGACCATGTTTGACCCGTTTGACCCGAGCGTAGGAAGCTGCAAGTGAAAGGGAAGAAAGGAGATCTCATTCATCGGCTGTTGCAGGTGCGGAAAACCCACCTGATGTCGATTTCCCTGGAAAATCCACAGAAAATCCACAGTGTTTCACTTTTTTTTCCTTCTTTTGTTCACTAAGATAACTTTTCCAAATTTCTGGCTGCAGTGACTGCAGTGGTCTTTGTCATAGCCAACATGACACCGATACCAACCGAAGATCTATAGCTCTACCCATTGGAGCCCACAGCTATGTATACATCATATTCATGTTTAACATACGGTATATATGTATATATATATATCTCACACATATTCTATATTATCAATGGATGGTTAATGCCTATTATTAATGTGGTTAATACCTATATATATATATATATGTCCCCATTTTTAATGGGAAAATCCACTATTAATGTATATATATATATATATATGTGTTATGTGGATTAATTTCATTGACGGATTTTACAAAAACACCAATCTATCCATTTGATGACGCCAGTTCACCGAATCGATGGACCCAGCTGCATCGGCGAAATCGGCACACAGAGAGGACCGTTTACACGTCCTGATGTGTAACAGATTTCAACTTTTATGGGGATGACTAAAGTGTGTGTGTATATGTATATATATATATATATCATACAAAACTGCTTAACTATATTTGGAAAGATGGTCTGGTTTTGATTACTGTGGTCGATAGCAGATGGACCGGTCATTTGTGGTGAGCCATGTGTCCGGTCCTCGTCCTGCGTGATTTCCCGGTCCGAAAGTGTGGTTGTTCCAGCAAAAAGTTGGAATCTGCTTCTTTCAACTTCGGATGATTCCTGGGTAAATGGTGCGTAAATCTTTATTGTAGGATGATTCTTCTGTGCTTGGAAGTTTTTGGGACATTGCCAGGAAAAGAATGAGGTGGATGAACTCTACACCCAAGCGCAACGCGAGCTGCATAGCCTTCAGGTGAATGACTTGAGGGATCTCTGCGAAGAGAGGCGGGGTGCAGCAGGGGGAAGGAGCCGAGCAATGGGTACTTCCGCCATACATGGGGATGAAACCAACCCAACCAGTAGCCATCGGCCCAAACCATATTAAATTATATTAAATTAGTGTTTGGGACCTGCAAATGTATTGTCAATGTTCGGATCTAGACAATTCCAACAGTCTAAAACTATCCATGGGCCGTTGCCAAAGACTGGACTGACACTTGCCCTTACCATCCTTACCTTTGTTGCTCCCTTTTTTGGTGATTTGTTCTCGTAAGCTTTCGGAGGAAGCAAACATAATTTGTCAAAACATGCTGACACGAAGATGTGGCCGTCTCAGCTTGCGAGTTACGCGTTTCCTTAGACCCTTTGAGAATTGGTTCCTTGACGATTTACGCTTGAAACATGTCAAACATTGTTAAACCCCCTATAAAGATCAAACATCAGTTAGCTTCATGATTTCCTGTAGCTTTTGTCCGACTTTGCTCCCCCGGCTGAACAGCCGTTTCCCAGTTCTGCCTGCACAGGGGCTTGAGCTCTGAGGGCAGCAAGGTGGATTTGGTGAAGCGTCTAGCTGCACACCAGGCATGGCCTAACCTTCCCCAAAAATGGCAGATTTCCAGGTGAAAAAATGAGGAGCTTCCAAACTTTCCAAACCACCATGACGATGTCACCCGAAAATGATGTCGAGGCATCTAGCAGCCTTGAGCCAAGCGTTGCCGTAGAGAGGTGCCGAGCTTGGAGCGGGGGATGTCCAGAGCTTGAGCCATTTCCGGAATCTCGAAGCATCTCGAAGCTTAGCTTGAGCCATTTGAAGAGTTTCACGCTGAAACATGGTGAAACATGGTGAAACATGGTGAAACGATATGAAACCATTGGCCGATTGGATCCGATTGGCTAAGCGCTTCCCTCCACTTTTTGAGTCGAGGTCAGTTCTAAGCCCTGAAGAGCGAATTACCAAGGCCGTGACTAGCTCAAGCTGTAGCAGCATATGTAGTCCATATATGGAATAGCATCAAGGCCAAGGTACCACCTGGTACGACATGGCTTTGTGTAGCTCTATGAATTCGAAAAAACACGCCCATTGTTGTCATTTTCAATCCCATTTCTGTACTTTCCCTATCCATTGTTGATTCCTGGAACCCGGTGGTAGTTCCAGCCTCACTCCACCATGGCCAGGCCCTCGCAAGGGACAGTGAGCAAGATTTGAGACAAGTGGTGCAGGAGGGGCCAGATGGAATCCCGAAGTTAGCCAGCAAAATTGGTGCTTCCACGTTGTCACAGCGGTCTGCAAGAATCACTGGAATCACCCAGATGCTGTCAGATGCTGTCAGATGCTGTCAGATGCTGTCGTTGTTCGCAGGATATTTTCGAAGTTGGGCGTCCAAAGCCAGGAGAAATTGTGACTGTTCCGTCCTCAGGTCACTGAAGTCACTGAGGTCGCTCAGGTCACTGTCACAGCGCCACGACTGGAACACTTGCTGCCACAAAAGCCATGGACTTTGGGGGTGTTCATTCCTTCAATCTACAACATATATTAAACACATCATTCTGCGAGCAATTTAAAACATATGAACAATTATGAACTCAAGGTTTTCATGTCGAGCCTACCCTCGCGCTGGCCCGTAAAGCAGAGCGACATGCCATGTGGCGCGCAGGACCTGAACACTCGCATGATATCACTACAATCCAACAGCTCCCAGCGGGACACAGGACTCACCATGACACCCCAACAGGCTTCCGATCCCAGTGGTGAAAATGTGAGTGCCATGCTACCCATGCTACCCATGCTACATGAAAATCCAAATTACGAAAGAGCACCAGAAAAAAGGTCAAATCCAGTGTCGGAATATAAGATAAGACTATATGTCACATTGTCACAGCCTCAGGATAATTGTATGTCAGAGCCCTTGTCGCAGGGCACGAAAAAGGTCAAACAATATATCAAAACATTCTTCATACATACATGTCTGACCACGTGTCCTAACAAAATTCAAACTGCATAGCAAAAGATACGTCAATGATTTTGTCCGCATTTATCTTACATCAGATATACCAAAAGATGTCTCCAACTAAATGTCTACGCTGTCCACACATATCCGGAAGTCAAATGTCAAGCCGCACCCGAATCTCCGTTCTAAGATGCCAGCTGGAACTGAAAACATAGTGGCGTTCTCACGTCTTAAGGGACCCCGTGTTCAGCGACTCCCTCAGCTGGGACTAGTGCGTGGCACTGTGGGAAGCACACCGCAATTCTCACCGCCTCTGACTTTCTGTTCTATTTGAGCGACAATTCAGGAACCAATCATTTTTTTTTTGCCTCATGCTTTGGCTTTGTGCTAGCCCCAAAAAAACCCCTCTATGAAAGGGATGATCAATATACATCAATATACCGTATCCCCAGAATTCCAAACCAACCCCAATTCCACAGTTCCACTTCGATTGCTGAGGGCGTGGTTACCTCCATTGTTGAGTGGGGTGCATTTGTGGAGTTGGACAAAGATGGCTGGTGCGCTGCCGTGCTGCCGTGGCTGTCGTGGCTGTGAGTTTCAAGAGGGCTTCAAGCCTTAAGTGCAACCTGAATGTTTTTGTAAACGATGATAAACAATGTATGAGAATGGTATAATGGTATATCCAATGGTATAATCATGGGATAATATTGGGATAAAAAAATGGCTTTTTTAAAACGGGGGCTTTTGAACGGTTGCCGAAGTTTCTGGGAAGGTCTTGTGTTAATCGGAAAGGATCCAGAGAATCAGCCATGGATCGAGCTGCGAAAACCGGTGGTTTTCTGAAGCGAGTTTGCTCTGGGATTTCCTATGGGATTTTCTATGGATACCAAAAATCCTACAAAATCCATAAAAATCCTACTTGGTGGTTCATCCCACGGCTCGTAAGTGGGTAACCCTACAAAAATCCTATGTAAATCGCTGGGAATTCTGGGCTTTTTGGAGGTCAGCCTTGATCCACATCTCCGAGGCTCGGAGGTCTATTTCTTGACAACTGGCTGTATCAAGAAGTGTCAATCATGGTTATTATGGATCACTTTGTGTGATTTTTATCTACTAATCTTCCAAGATGACCATTCCTATTCCATCCATTTCCAACAAGACAGAGACTTTGAACCGTGTGACACTGTTCCTTTCTTTTTTTTGGGAGTAGCTGCAACGATACGCCACAGAGTTCTGGTGTAGATCAGCGATACCTTCATCGAAAACATCGAGGAGTACATCTGTCCTGGACAGCGTGTTGAGGTGCCGAGATGACAGATGTGACAGATGTGTACTGGTTGGTGGTTTCAAAGATGACTGGATTATTTTCCATTTCATATATGGGATGTCATCCTTCCCATTGACTTTCATATTGTTCAGAGGGGTAGGTTGAAACCACCAACCAGTGTAAAAAATCCATGGTGTCATGGTCCTGTCATGGTGTCACCTGAAGTCAGGAACTCACATGTTTCACAACATGCTGACTCTTCAGTGCGCCCGCAGAGGCTCTTGTGCTTCAAAGTCCCATTGATCGGATGGATAGGCGGGGAACATGGGTCGGGTTGATTTTTCTGTCCCTTTTTGGGGATGAACACCAGCTTAGCTCAGCTTCAAATATCTGGAGATTGATATCCCATACATTCCCAATGGTTGGGTGTTTAGTTCGTACATTTACCAAGCCTTTTTTGGTGAGAATCATCGTCAGGCTCTCGCTGTCCATCAGGCGGCTCAAGGACCTCCAGAGGTGGGATAAAATGGGATAAACCACCTATCAACTGGTGCAGGATTTCTGCCATCCACTGATAGAAAATCATTTTGTTTGATTATTGATGAAATCTAGCTGAATGATGATTTTCAACTGGATTCTAAGTTTGGATTCTCAGTCATGTTTTAGTTCCAGATGCGTTTCTTTTTTTGCACAGCTTGAATGTCGAAAAACCGTCTGTGATTCTTGGATGACTAGCTTTATGAGATTTGAGTTTGTTGCAAAATGGAGGATGCCCCAATACATGGCATAAAAACATTGGGAACATGATTTTTGAAAGCATGGCGTGAGACGGGCTGCATTAGCTGCAGGTATGGCCCTGAAGCTGTGGCCACGGTCGGAGCATTGACACCTCTGGCCAGGCGAGACGAGCCACTCCCCAGCCCTGCAAAGGGAATCGACAGAATAATTTTAGTCATGTCTTTTTGGATTCAGCAACAATTCAATTCAAGGATATTCAAGGAACAATCCATAGCCATCGAGAAGAAATGGGGGTTTCATCGAGGGGTTCCCAGCTTGGTTTGCTGGGAATTCTATCCTAGGATTTTCTTCGTATGCATAGCAAGCTCCCCAAGTCACAGCAGTATTTTTATGGTCAAATCATGAATTTTGTTGATCCGAAAAAATCCACATTTTGACAGCTGGCGGTTTTTGCTACGCTCCATCTAGTGAATCTAGTGGAGTGACCACCAAAAATCTGAAGAGCTGATTTCGTCCCCTACTTCCAGCGTGGTGACTCTGGGATATGTTGAATTGCTTAGTGTTAAACCATTAAGTATCCCCATTAATATCCCATGGAAAATATTGGAAAATCACAATGTTTGGTTGGCTAAACCACATTAAACTGCAATTATTTAATTTTATAGATTTTATGCCGTTTTATTTCCACAATTGTTGGTCTATTCCCACTATATTCCCATTATATTCTTATTACATTCCCATCATTGGGGATGGCATTATATTTCACATTCCCATTAATATCCCATTATAGCTGATGATTGATTCCCGTCAATATCCTAATATAGAACTATGAATTCCCATCAAATTTTTCCATTGATATTCCCATAGATATACCATTCATAGCCAGTATCCCAGTGGCTATCCCACTGTGACCGTCTTGTGAGGCCAAATGTGGTGCGAGAAGAAGTCTTCGAAGCTCTTCAGGAGATCTGCAACCTGCAATCGATTGGCGCGCATAGTACAGCAATGAAATTTCAGGTAATTTGGTGAACGAATAAGTTAAGTAGGTCGAGCATTACATAGCATGACTAATGTTACTAGAAAGTCTCTGTTCGGACGGAGTTACAAAAGATGGCCCATATCAGCCGTTTGAACGTTCGCCGCTGTTAGCCCCGTGTAAGACGTGGACATCTCGATGGGCTGGAGAATTTCAGGGACCGGACCTGGCAAAAGCCATGGATTTTGCTGGCGAAACCGATCTAAAACTGGATTTATTGATATTTATTGCAAACAATCCATTATAACATATTATAACTATATATGTTGTGTACATGATATATATATATATTTTACTGTATATGGATCTGTTGGAAGCAAACCATTTGTCTCATGCATCCCATTTGTACATGACCTAGCGCTTTTGACCTTATTTCTGGATAAATCAGATAATTATCATTTCTCACATCTATCGCATTTCTATGATTGGCAGTGAAATTCCTCATGATATTTGGACGTGCATCTCAGCTGGTATTTGGGTAATAGCTATGACAGCTATGGCAGCTATGATTTGTTTACCCATTGATTTCTGCGATTTTCATCGTCCACTTACCAAACATTCTTCACTGCTCACAGCATAGTATCTTTTGTTTATCTTTGGGTGACATATCCATGTTCATCAGTTGTGATTTGATTTCCCATTTTATTTGGGATAAACCGATAGTCATTCGGTATCAAATGTCATCAACCGCAGATGATTCCGGTGTCCCGCTCCATCCATTGCCCAGCACTGAAAAGAACCAACATATGGATCACCCAGTTTCTCTGCTCAGAAACTCTAAAGATTTGTAAAGACCATGGTAAAACGCTGTGCCAATTGGCCAATTCCCAATAAAATCAAATCAGCGAGATGATCCGTAGAATCCTCATGAAGGAGCGTGTGGCTGCTTTGGAGGCCATCGTCATTGAGATGGGCCATGGTCAGGCACCACGAACGCTGGACTTTGCCTGGCGGAAATGTTATCATCACCTGTTGTTGTTGTTGTTGTTGTTGTTGTTGTATGCTATTATCATCTATTGTTATTGTTGTTATTTTTCGTAATAGTAATAATGATTTCATCCTAATGATCATTGCATTTGTAAATAGAGGTCTCACCTATTGACCAAATGGGTTTGTTCAAATGGTTCATCATGGTTTTCTGAACTGAAACGTAACTTTTTTTGGGGTATACAAATCCGCATACCCCATTTCCAGACCAACACAAAATTTTGATGACAAAATATTTGGGTATATATAAAATATAAATATATACTATATTCGGGAAGAAAAAGCCAGCTCAATTTTGAAATACTTTACCGTAATGGAAATTCACATTATCTGTTGAAGTTCAATTTTGTGGCCCTTTTCTACGTTGCGCCACATAGCGAAGCTGTTCAGAACGTTGCGCCACTAAGGACCACCGCCTGCCTAGCCGCGTGGGTTTTTCTTTAAATCTTCCCTGCTGTTGTTGATTTGCCCAAGGGCTTTTTATGGCTTGTAGCCAAAACAGTATTTGTGATCATATAATCTCTAAATTGACCATTAGTTCGAATCCCAAATTTGGTGCTGTTGAACTGTTGATTAATCCCGCATTGAGTTGTTAAGGATATCCCATGATTCCAACTAAGGAACATGTTACAAGGTGACGCCCCCCCAATTATGAGTTGGTGTATAAACCGCATTATAGTTATAGTTATGTATATTTATTTATTCCCCATAAACCATAGAATTCAAACAGTTATGTGAGTTATGTGAGTTTAGTTTGTGTCAACTTCGCTATCACAACAGAGGCCCTACGGGACGCCCGTTCGGATGCCAGCGCATCAACCCGCAGGCAGGGAAAAATTTGGTGGTATGCTGCATTGGTCAAACCGTTTGGGGAGAGCACAAGATACAAAAAGCCACATTAAATGTGTATGAAAACCACATTATCTTAGATAGGTGTTGAGAAATTTGAGAAACACTTTAAAAATGCAGTTGTACTTTAGTACTTCAACGTTATTTCAGATTTTGATGGGACAAGACAAGCTGTTGTTTTTCGCAAATTGCATCTTGAGACATCTCAATTGCTGACGTTTCCTGACATTGGGGGATAGTTATCGGCTCAATGATTGGGATTTGATACCCAGAACTATTTGAAGGTCTTGAGTGTGGCTCAAATATGGGCACTAGGGGTATGGGGGCATAGCCGGTGGACTCTTGGTTCTTCCAATTTTCGTTGGTGGAATTCCTGCTATCTATGAATTCCGCAGTGCTATTCCTTCAATCCCAATTTTGCTGTTCGAATGACTATTCCTTTTGCTGAATCGACCTTATAGTGAGTTTTAGATCCCGATTCCTTGTAAAATCCACAGAATCATTCCTGCAATTCCATTCCTATTGGGTGATTCCGCAACATCATTTGTCAAATATGCATTCTAGTTTTATCATGATTCAAATCCCCATTCCTCTTGGGGAGACACAACTGATGACTCCGGACATTCGCATTTGTCAAATCCGTGTGATGCTTGAGCGAATTTCTGAAGAAACCCACAGCATCATTCCCAAAATATCTGCTCTCACCAGTTGAATCCATGTTGTCGCTATCGTTGTTTCCCATTTCAAAATCCACGTGATCATTCCTTGAATCTCACTGTCATTGGCATTGACCTAAAATGCTAGAATTGTGATGGCGCTACAAATGCATTAAATATTATTAAATAATATTAAACATTATCAACACATTATCAAACATTATCAACATTATTAAACATTATTGATCATTATCAAACATTATTAAACATTATTAAACATCATTAAACATATGAAACTTGGCAAGACAGTTCCCACTGAACTGTTTTTTTTTTCAGTTTTGTGACACTCGAAAACTTGGCTTCATCTCCAGCGGTCCGTCGGTCCAACGCTTCAACGAGCCAAACAGGAGCCGTGTTGCTCCGCTGACCGAAATGCTGAACGACCTGCACGACAATGGTCCTCCTGAAGAGTCGCAGCCCTAAGCAGCACCATACGTGAGGTGCAGGACTCGAATTTTACTGGATATGAAATTCACCAGAGTTGTGCCTCATATCCTTCCGGAGTACTCCCATAGTCATAGCCGTTAAGTATGACCCAGGAATCGCACAGGGTGTATGGGTGACATCCTCTATGGCCAGGGTTTCAGGCTGGGAACCATCCATACTATAAATTCATTCAACCAAATATATTCTATTTGATCCCTTTATCGTGACCAAACATTTTTTAGCTGACCGTTTTGGGGCCCTCGCCACTAACCAATGGTGGGTAGACCTCAATGTGAATAGTGCACATGGGAGTTTGAACCGAGAAAATTGCATGCTGAACTAGTGAAGAAAGATAGGCTTTCGCATGTTTTTTTTTGCTGCAAATTATGGTGGAATATTTATATCCAGCAAAGAACAACTGTTTGGCGCATCGGAACCACAGATAGGCTTGTCATTTTTGGAAAGCCAGAGACCACAAGCCACATCATTCACGGCCAAGGCCCATGTCCGTCAAGAAAGAGAAGGCAACGTGGCAACGCCATGGGAATTGGGATGATTTTCCATCCAAAATCACCAATAAGTTGGGCAACGGCAATGGTTACGGCTCAAATTTGGATCCAAAAATGGAGCTACAGCTGATCGGAGGCATCCGTTTAAATTTCCGTCTAATCTACTGGTACACATGGTTCTTACTTTGGATTCATCATTATAATTATAATTATTACTCTGGGGTACCCCCTTTGCTGGCCAAAAAATGACTCAGAAGAGCCTTTTTGAATAGAGACTTCTGAACAGAAAAACATGTCATTTTTGTTTGAAATCTGCAAGGGGGACTTGGATGGTACCACCCTTGTTGTGGTCGAAGATAGACCACGCATCTAGCACCCGGGTCTATGTAAACCATAGGGACCCACTTTATCTTCGTTAAGATCCACTCTGCTTCAAGGGCTATGTCCAAAGTCTATCTTAGTGAGCGAAAGTGTTCTTGTTTTTCACGAAAGGTAGCGTCAGCTACCTGAGTTCTCCGTGCTTCAGCACAAGCTTAGGGGGTATTGGGGGGCCAGCCCACGGAATTCATGGAATTCTCGCCGTTATGTATTGGATATCAATT
>Ga0126342_10018506_pt1 | contig 11934 bp, 8 predicted proteins | sample Cyp1metagenome_FD_92528 | JGI IMG/M metagenome (GOLD analysis project Ga0126342, IMG submission 92528) | Coral microbial communities from Lord Howe Island, Old Settlement Bay, Australia - Cyphastrea 1 metagenome | ecosystem: Host-associated > Invertebrates > Cnidaria > Coral ... | reverse complement strand
GGTTGAAGTTGAACACGCCATTGATGCTACGCTGAGCATGGGGTGGGGTGGGGATGTGAACGTTCGTTTGAAGTTGAACACGCCACTGATGCTACGCTGAGCATGGGGTGGGGTGGGGATGTGAACGTTCGGTTGAAGTTGAACACGCCACTGATGCTACGCTGAGCATGGGGTGGGGTGGGGATGTGAACGTTCGTTTGAAGTTGAACACGCCATTGATGCTACGCTGAGCATGGGGTGGGGTGGGGTGGGGTGCAAGGTTTCAAATCCTACTGGCTCGGCAGCTTCCCATTCCGGGCGAACGTGTCTAGCACTTGGTTAGCACATTTGCCGCGAGCTGGCGGCCGGATGGCAACATGTGGGAACAGTCCCCACCCAGCTCTTGGATTCGAAGTTCATGGTGGCGATCGGTAGAAATACAATTTTTGTCGATAAGGCCAGGCTCCACCCGCGGATGGAGCATGGACCCTTCTGCTAACAGGAAAAGGGTAAATTATAGTGACCTCACGTCGTGACCGAACCCTGAAACCATGGTGAATGTATTGGGGAATTATCCCCAATATGGCCACCAGTTCCAGATTAGTGAAATACTATTATTATCATTTACCCAGATATATAAATGGATATTATTGGGGAGTTTCATATTGCACTGCGTGCTTACTGGAGATCGTATCATGTAATAGTTAGAATTGAGTACAAAGCGTGGTATGACGGTTTGAATCTCCAATGAGCGTGGTTTGTTTCTATAGACTTGTACTGAAGACCAGTGCGTTAGAGTGTTTGAGATTGAATTAATCAGGACCATTTTATTTGATGGCATTAGTGGATCAAGAATCTTACTTGTAGCAGCTCGATTCAGGTCGGGTAGATCTTGCCCACGGAAACACATATGTACACATAAGATTGCATATGCGCGCATGTTTTCACGTTCCATCTATCCATTGCCTTGGCGATGTCATTTGGGATGATTACAGCAAGCTTGGCTACGTACAGCACCATTGGTGGGTTAGGTTTGACTACTGGAGGCTATTCCTCGATGCTTTAGCTGGTGAAATCCAGTTCCTGTGCTGAACGTCAACCACTTTTGCTGGTCAAATCAATGTAAATCCCATGAAAACTCTTGGTTTCCCCCCTCTGCTGAGTTCCAAAGTCTTGGTGGTTCAATTCCCAGTCTTGTTGGTCTTGTTCGTAACATCCTTTTTTTAACATCAAATCACTTTTCTTGATGAGGTCCATCACTGTGGTGGCTCTCATCCCCATTTACACACGTGCGTCAAAATCCATGTGCTTCGCTTATGTCCACTTGGGCATCCTAATTTTTTGTTCACCAAATCGCGCTCTAGTTCATGTTTTTGTTGTTTTTTCGTGCGCCACATCGTGCCCTACTTCGTGCCGCTGTTGCAATAATTGGGCAAAACACAATATAGAATATACAAACGAAAATAAATAACAACAGAAACAACCCCACAAAAAGATGGAAAAATGACTGATCATTATTGGGTAGGATTTTGTTTTTTTTTGGGGGAGGGTTACTATGTATTATATAGATATACATGGAATATCATAGTAAATGTCCACTGGGACGCACAGCCATTGTTTAACAGGGTGAGCATCAGAACATGGGTCCCCATTTGCGCAAAGTTGGTTGAACTAGGTGAAATTTCTGGTTGTAGATCGGTCTCGGAAGTTAATGATGCAAACCATAGACTATAGAACAATAGTTAATGATGCAAACCATAGTTAACCATTAAAAATGTAAACCTAGTTTTAAAGTAACTTAGTTACATCATGTTATATCCCCATTCACCATCTGGTTGGTGGTTTGGAACCATGGAATTTTATGATTTTCCATTCAATTGGGAGTTTCATCACTGACGAAGTCCATCATTTTTCAGAGGGTTAGGGCTCAACCACCAGACATGGCGCCAAGTCGAAGGATGTGGGGCCCCCGTTTTCGAAAGCTAAGTTGGTGCAAATAACATCCAATAACTATGGTTTAAATAACTGTACGATAACTATGGTTCATGATATGCTTAAATAACTATATTCAATGGGGTGAATCTAAACCAACTTATAATCACATTGTAGGAAACCCTCAGATATCTCCATATATCCCAAGCAGGGAACCCCCGCAAGGTACGGCTGTTCACCTGGTCGGGTTTCGTTGATCAGTGCCGTGGCAGCTTTCACCGTGGCACCGGAGCGAAACGCTGTGGATATACAGGATGAAACACCAACATTAATGATGGTATAGATTTGAAATATAATGGGAATATCATGATAATTTCTGTATTAATCATGGGATATATATATATATAGTGTAGTGTATATCACTGTAATATGGGTTCATCACTGGTGGTGCCGGAGGGTTAGCTAGGTTGCTTTTATTAAATTTCCAACAGCGCCAGCGGGGGTTACAAACCAACTTATAGCTGGGCACGACCTTTCAACCAATGAGAGAATCAAGAAGACAAAAAAGTGAAATCCTACTAAAGTAGTGATAAATTTACCCTGTGGTAAACTGACGTAGCTATGGAAAATCACCATTATTAAAGAGTAAATCAACTATAAATGGCAATTTTCAATAGCTATGTTAAATTAACAGAGGGTAACCTGTTCTGCATCTTTTTCAGGGCTATGGAGGTGTCCTTAAATGGGGGGGGTACCCCAATAGCTGACTGGTTTATACATCAAAATCCTGTTAAAACTGATGATTTGGTGGGTACCCCTATTTTAGGAAATCTCTATATTTTTGGGTGATGAAGATCCACAACTCCCAGCTATTTTGGGCTTCACCAGGCCAAACCTGTTGGTGAAGATGGCCAAGTTAAACTCCTGAGATCTCTAGCATCAACCACTAGTCGCCAATCCCAACATTTTCGGCAATTGGAGATGGGTCAATTTATTGGATACGTAGCCCAAAAAGAAATAGAATAGCATCTACATCCGATATCTATGGTATTTTTTAAGGATCTAAATTTTGGCGAATAGTTAGAATACCCAAAAAATCGCCAAAATCGAGGCCTGAACAGGCACCAATGGGCTGCGGTTGCTGAATGGCGCTTGACCCACGAGGTGCCAATTTTGTGCGTGTGGCGTGTGGCAGCGCCAGAGATCTGTTTCTCCAAAATAATGGGTTTGAATCGTTTACACCCCAAAGTGGCAACTTGACTGAGAAAAATGAAATGGCTATGGGTCAATACCTATAGATACCATTTTTAGTGGGATGAACATCCATTTACCAGCTATTTTGGGGTTCACTAGGTACCAGGGTTTTGACCCATCCCCAAATCTGAAAGTTTTTCTACGCTATGTTTAGCTCTCCTGTGCTTGGACGAATCCATATTTGGGTCGTTTGCGGCACAAGGCGCTTGCGGGTCCACTGCAACCCCATTTTTTCAGCCATAGCTGCTGATCTCAACAGCAAACCCAAACCATTGGTTTCCGCTATGAACACAAACCAATAACTTGGAAGTTATTGGTTGATGACTTGGTGTCACCCATGACTTAGGAAACACCATGAAACACCTATGGAATTGGGTTTGGACAGGTACCACCGAGTAAAAATCGGGGGATGAACCATTCTTGATCAATCCCACCCATTTTTTTTCCACGATATACTTCTAGTCAGCGAACATAGCCCTTGACCTTGTTGGGTAGGGAAAAGACCCGTGGATACTATTGCAAGATATTGTCCAGCCCTCAATATTGGATTTCCAGGGTTATATCATATATCAGCTTATGGTTTGATGTTTAATCTCCACAGGTGTTGCTGTAGCTTCTTGCGCTGGCACTTCAATAGTCTAAATACAGTAATCTTTAGATATTTATTACTGTAGTCAGGTATTTAATTAGTGATACTTACTACATCACAGTAATACATCTAATAAATCACTGTATTTAGGGTTGGAAATTAAATACCTGTATTTAGGTTTGTGATTTAATTTCCAACCCTAAATACAGTGATGTACCCTGATTATACATATCCTGAACGGTCCTTTAGATCGTCACCACGATCTCACCTGTGGCAAATTCTCCAGAAGAAAAAACGTTGAAGGCATGATTTTCACATTATTTTGTACATATAATATCATATATATAATATAAATAAGATAAGTTAAGATTAGACTAGCTCCTAGATATGACATGATATTAAGCTAAGATAAGATAAGGTAAGTTAAGATAAGATAAGATAAGGTAAGATAGATAGATTCGGTTAGATGAGATGAGATGAGATTAGATTACATTAGTTAGATAGATAGATAGATAGGTAGGTAGATATAGATATAATTAATTAATATGTATATATATATATTATATATATATATATTATAGATCCAGATGTTTTTCCTACCATTGGCACGCAATTGCTCCAGGTCACCATGGGGATGAAGTCAGTTCCCTCGCAGTTTCGGCGGAGAAGTTTAAGACGAAGTACTGGGTATTCCATGCGAAGAAAGATCAAAGAAGTGTTTGGTTAGTGGAAAGGTCAAAAATTACCAGTGTATATCATTGAATCAGGTTAGGTATCAATTTTTCTAACAGATTCGAGTAAATCTCAAATAATAGGAAATTTACAAGGTGAGGCCTCAGGGATGTTTTGTTGCTTGTTGGAGCATGAACTAGCCATGAACTGGTTCAATTTTATTATCCCTCTAATCAGCCCAAGTTAAGCAACGTATTGAAGCGTCAACTGAACGCTATCGTTTGGGGGCCTCACCCTCCTAATGATGAAGGGGTCCCCCAAAAAACATGGATTTGGTGCTTCATCGTACTTAGGAAGCTGAAACAAATCTAAGGATATCTGGGGACGCAGTTTTGAGGTGATTTTTGTGCTTAGGAAGTAGGGGTGAAATATGACTGGAGAACCATTCTGGTTGGTGGTTTGGAACATTTGTCATTTTCCATCATATATATATATGATAATAAATGGGATAATCCTTCCCAACTGACTTTCATATTTTTCAAGATTGTTAAAGCCACCAACCTGGTACAATTTTTAAGTGGTTTTATATGGCAACTTGTAACTCGCTGAAGGCGCAAAAATTGTGTAATCAGCCACTTCTGATTGGTACTATCTGGTAAACGTTTACAGTTGGCGAACTGGACAATCACCATTGTGAATAGGTAAATCAACGAACTAAATGGCAATTTTCAATAGCAAACTGTGGGATATATATATATATATATCCTATGGTAATATAACATAGTTATTGAAAATGACCCATAGAAATAGTGGATTTACCCATTGAAAATGCTCATTTTCCAGTTCGCAGACTGTTGACATAACCAGATGGTACTGTTCTATGGAAACCGCTTTTTTTCATGGCCATCTGGTGATAATTTACTCAGTACTTTCAGGCACTTCTCCAGCTTTGCAGTGGACAAGCGCTGAGTGGCCCGAAATGCTGACCCTCACTATTTAAAAACCTAGTTTCAGGGGTGAAAAAATGAGAATTGCAGAAATTTATCAACAAAAACACTATGATAAAACTGTTAAATATTTATATAGATACACATCTAGAAAAGTAGATATGTGTTCTACATAGTGATTTTACTTGAGCTGACTGGCCACAATCTCGAACTTCAAGCTCCGTGAGCTAATCATCCTTGACCACAGGACTATGGTCAGCATTGATTTAGCGAAGAGTCGGTGATGGGAATTTAACATTTTCAATGGGTACTGTATATCAAATATAAATAACCATTTTCCATCGCTATGTTAGTTTACCAGAGGGTAGGTTTCTCTTTGCCAGAATACATATTCGTAAAGATTCCTTTTTGGGTTGCAATAATTCACGGTTCAAGAAGCAGCCATTCGAGCGAGAAACTCCAAGCAGGAATCATCTTCTCTTCTTGAAATCAAAGTGCACTCCTGCAGATGCTCTGAAGTTTCATACTGCGAAAAAGGCCGCAAAAAATGCTGCAAGAAAGGCTTCCACAAGTGGGAAGAGCGGGGGTTCGAGGATGTAGTAAACCTATGTAAACCTGATCATTGCTCAACTCAATAACATTCAAGAACAATGATTATCTTACAGTATGGTAAACTTGAAAACCCATGAACTGATATTTCATGAGTATTAGATTGGACACAGCTTGAATGATTCCTGGAAGACATCACCGTTCACGACCATTCTGGAAAGGCGTTTCTATCTTTTTTGGGGGGTTGCTATGTTTGGAACCATACAGAAAGGGGTCCCCAAATAGCTAAGTTGTTTTTATGCAACTTGGCCAACAATTCAACGAACTGGGGAATTTTGGCCGTGAACTGTCAACAAGAACAACCAAAATGCTCCAGCAAGTTTGCAGAATGTATAGCGACTTACGTCTATTGGGGAGAGCATCAAGAATCTGAAAAAAGAGCAGGATTCTTGCTTCTGCTATATTTTTCGTGTTCTATTCTACATTGTGTTCGTGAACCTCCCGAAAGTATTTGAGCTATGTTTCGAATCGATTTCTGCCTGGGTTCAGGCGCGGCGCGGCTATTTGCAGCAAGGGCAAGCAACCTGGGCCACTCATTGTGATGGCTACATCATGTGGGATGAGTCGCTTGGTTGGGGCTGCAGAGGTATCATCAAATGGCTGTAACCATGGGTATAAACCTTCATACCTTGGAATAGAACCTCTATAACTATGGTTAAAATCCACTTCTGGAACTTCCAAGAGGATCATGCCACTTCGGGAGAAAAAGCCCTCAATGTACTATTGGATGATTAGCAAGGAGCGGGCCAAGGAGCGGCCTTGGGTATCCATATTCCCGAGATGGGGAGCCAGATGGAGCCACTAAGAGTTTTCCAACCACATGGCTGAAATATATCTGATTGATAGGACATATCCTCAAAATTCATGAGTCGAAAAAACTTTTGATACACCAAATATATCCAAAGATCCTCAACATGTTAGCACGATTATTTTTTGGTTGAACCCTCTTGCTTGCAAGATTCCTTTATTCCAATTTGCACTGCTCGTTGGTTAAGTGCACATTGTTGGGTACATGTCCACTTAACAATAAAGCAATCCTAGTTGCATTCCATGTTTTCGCTTACTATGAATTCCTGTTTTCGTTGGTGTGTCACACCTGCATTCCATGTGTTTAGAGAATTTATCTCGTAGTGACAGTCTCCAATTAGCCAAACCCATGTGCTGATCAGTCTGGGATGTGTACTTTCGTATAAAGAATTGATATCATCGGCTCTAAATGGGGATAAATCAACTTATTCAGCTGAAAAAATATTCAACATGTGTGCAGGTTTATCCTCCTGTACTCATGGCTAGCTTTATGTTCTCCTCCATAGCTTTTCCTAATGATTTTTAACTTGAAAAAATGCAAAAAAAAAGGAAAACACATGGAAAATCAAAAAGCACAACTTCAAAACTCAAAAAAACGGAAGCAAAATACATGGGAAAAAAAGGAACGTCAAAAAGGGGAATAACATGGGAAAAAAAAATGAACTTGTCCATTTGCATTTTTTCAGTTATTTTGCTTTTTTGATTTGCTGTTTTTTTTGCTTTTATTTTGCATTTGTTTTGCTTTTTTCCAGGCAGAAAGCAAAATAAATGCAAAATAAAAGCAAAAAAAACAGCAAATCAAGAAAGCAAAATAAATGCAAAAAAACTGCAAATGGACAAGACCATGTTTTCCACATGTTTAACCCCTTTTTGACTTTCCTTTTTTTCCCTTTTTGTTCCCCTTTTATTTTGCATTTGTGTTTTTTGAATTTTGCTGATGTGCTTTTTGTTTTTTCCTTTTGTTTTGTGCATTTGTCTCGTTTTTTTTCAAGTTTGTTGATTCTTAGAATAAGCTATGGTCTGGTGAACATAAGGCTGGCTGGAAAATCCCCAATTTATGGAGGTTTATAGCTGGGGAAATCATCTGTAAATGGTGTATTATCAATCATATCAATTGCATTCAATTGCTATGTTTGAGTACCAGATGGTATCAAACCATATTCACACGTCATGAAATATCATATTATATCTGATTATATCCCCAGAAAAAGCACCGTTCGTTTGCAGCGTTTGAGTTGGTTATGTGTAGCCCAAGATTTACTGGCCCTGTAGCTAAGATCGTCCAAGAGCCAGCGTGCTGGCCCAGGTCTCGCGAAGAGATTGCAGAATTCGACAGTGTCGTTGCCTCGAAAGATCCACTGGACATCAGGCGCCCCATGGGGACGTATTGGGTACAACGGCAATGTAAAACCCACCAGTTGAGACATAAGCCCTAATAAGCCCTATGGTTATACAACCACTTAAAAATGTTAAAAGTTGTTAAAATACGGCTATATAGTTGTATAACCACTTAGGTGTTATGACACCATAGTTGGGTGTGAAAATTTCACCAGTTGGGAGGTTTGGGCCCACCAGGTCAAAAAAAACATACACTTCACTTAGTGTGGAACTGCACCACCAAGTATCAAGGGATATCATGGGATATAGTCAAATTTGTAACCAACAATATGATATCTGTTGAACAAGTTATTCAATTAACGGTGATTGCACCATGAAACAGTGGGTCTAACCATCAAACATATGGAGATATCATTGATAAATGATGCTCGGTTGGCAGGGCGGTGGAGGTATAACCCAGACACACTGGGGGTGTAACATGATGTAACCCAAGATTTCCCATTGTTCGGGATGATCATCACCTAATTATTTGTGTGTTTTTTCCATGTGTTGAAGTGGGCTTGGAACCAGCAACCAGCAACTGGCCAGATGAGCATTTCAAGAATCACAAGTGAACCACAAGTGGTTGATGAAGCTGATGAAGACCTACTACGGTATTTTTACATGGCTATGCAAATGGCCCAATGCATGATTTGCCTAGTAGAAATGGTGTTTTTCCGTGCAAACTCTGTCAGATGACCAGAGGGATCCAGCTCCCGATTCGTGCGGTACCCATGTAGAACATCGCATCCAAATTTGTTTCAACATGGTCATCCCAGGAATCGAAACAGCGCAACACAAGCGCAAGTTTCACCAAGTTGTTCTTAAACATACCCGGCCTGGTAAACATACAAAAAACTATGGAAAATCACCATGCTATTTATGGGTAAATCCACTATTTCTATGGATATTTTCGAGTTCGCAAACTGTTTGTTTACCAGGCCGGGTAACCTGAGTGGATGGATAACCATCTGCAACGTGCCCCTTGCCATTTGTGACACGGGAACCACGTAGGTAGGATCACAAAAAAAACGCACTTCCGAATGGATGTGCAGTTAGTACGTGGTTGATAATCATAGTATAAGCCATTTATCGGATATACAGAGGATTATCCTTGAGTAATCAAACATAGCAATGGCAAAATGGCTTATTTATACATGATTTTCCCAGTAAAAGATCTATTTATAGTGGATTTCCCATCGCTACATTTGATCTACATTTGATTACTGGAGGGTATTTGTGTGTTTCCATATGTTGCAGTGGATTTGTTTGACCATAATGATATTTGACCATAATATATTATAATGATAGAATAACCATAATATAACTGTATAATCCAGATTAAATATGATTATATCATAACTATAATGGTGTAGTTATTGTTGTATAGTTATAGATAGTTACTGTATAGCCTTGCCATTACACTATAACCATGATGATATCATAACTATTATATTATAATGATCCTAACCCATCAATAATGGTAGTTAAAGCCTATAAAACTTTTAGACTTGACGGTCTTAAGTCCCATTAAAATACCATTCCATAACCAGTCAACTACGATATGTAAAACTATGCCATACCCCACAATATATCCATATTATATATATATATATATCCCATTCCTTTGGATTATATAATATGATTGTATAGTGTTTTGAGTAATCACGCCACTTCCCCAAACTAATTCATGGTGAAATCCCCATAAATCCATCGACAATGGTATCTGGTTGGTTTCAAACATGGCTTTTATTGTCCATTTCATATATGGGTTGTCATCCTTCCCATTGACGAACTCATATTCTTCAAGATGGTTATTGCACCACCAGCCAGTCTATTATATCCCCTATTGTTCTCCTATTTTGGGATTTTTTGGGTAAATTTCCATACAGTTACTATATATTTCTATAGTTACCATCTATTTCTATCGCCACCAGCCATAGTTATCCAATATTATCCAATAATTATTCATATGTATGGTTATTGCACCACCAACCAGGTCTGTTTTTCATGGCTCAAATGGCTCCAGGCTGAAACCCTCCGGCCTGTCACATCGCTGGCTACGCACGCGTCGCCTTTGGCGTCACCTCAGCGGCCGGGCCGCTGGGTGGCTGGGTTCCACGAAGGAAATGGCCCTTTGATCTGAGAGAAATCCTCGAAAAAAGGGAAGATGTTCCAGAGGAAACGAAGCTTTATATGTGGGAAAATGAGGGAAAAAAATGTATCAACATGTGGGGAAAATAGATCATCAATGATCATTGTTTCAATAGTAAACGATTTGTTTACTGATTATACTAAGGGACTAAAGCCGAAATGATGTTTTTTTTCAGCCAAGCATTTTCTGCATGGCAAAGAAATGGGAATGGGGGTTGCTGGGTGAAGTTGATAGTTAGCCAGTGGATCATTCCCGAAAAACGAGCACAAGTAAGCTTACTTCAATCTGGATTCAAATGAGATACTGGTTGGTGGTTTGGAACATTTTTCATTTTTCCATATATTGGGAATTTCATCATCCCAACTGGTCCCGACTCCATCATTTTTCAGAGGGGCAGGGCTCAACCACCAACCAGATTATTATTAACCATCATTATCCATATAATAACCATTAGTATATTGACCATTAATATTGACAGTATATTACCAACCAATGGTAGGTTGAAACCACCAACCAGACATTTGTGTTTCGTCAAAATTCCATGATGGCTCGGATCTTTTGAGCCCCAACATCAATGCAGGAACGGAATTGGAGAAGTACGACTGGTTTTGCGTCTTTGATGATGGCGGCTTTCCCATTATCGAAGCTTGACGTGCTTGGGGAATGGGGAATGGGCTGTGACTGTGCCAAGAACCCATTATATCATTTATACAATTTTTATATCAATTATATCCGTTGTATTCCCACCCATTGACCAACATTACACCGGTATTTTGGTTGACTACCTTAAGATAATCAAACATGGCAGTGGAAATGTCCCCATTTTTCTCAGGGGCAAATCACGCATACATTGGACAAAAGGGAGGATTTTCCCTCACCACAATGAAACAACCATCTACACTCCCTAATCCAATCCTGGCAACAGAAAATCACTTCATTTATGTATATGATATATATATATACATACTTATACATATGGATATAGATTTACAGATGATTCTCTCATTCCAAATTTTTCAGATATTCCATCGGCCACGGAGCAGACCGTTATCTCACCTTGGTGATGCGATTTTTTTCCCAGCGGTGTTCCCTGTGGATTGTCCAGTGATCATCCAATTACCATCCAGTTATCAAGTTATCATCCAATTAGTAGCCAGTTGTCAGTGAAACTGGATGATAACTTGATGATAACTGGATGATACCAGTTTTCAGTTATCATCCAGTTATCATCAATTTGTCTTTTCAGGTTCCAGGTATTGGTTTTGCTTTTTTCTTTGCTCTTCCTGTGGTCCTGCGTTTCAGGAAAATCTGCGACCGCTCGTGCGGCATCTGTCGCCTGATGATGCGGTGATGATGTCGGATCGAGACAGGCCACTGGACAAAAGCTACGCAGAAGTGGATCCCAGTGAAGAACTGGAGAATCGTTGGAAAATAACTCGACAATCTGAGGATATCAATTGAATTCAATTGATATATATATATATGTATATTGTGAATTCTCTAATCCATAATCACCTTCCAGCCGGGGTCATTCAGCCGTGAGTCGTGTCCCTCTTTTTGACCATGTCTGCCAAGGGGAAATCCGACATCAACTGATGTCTATCGTGGGCCGT
>Ga0126342_10018505_pt1 | contig 11936 bp, 12 predicted proteins | sample Cyp1metagenome_FD_92528 | JGI IMG/M metagenome (GOLD analysis project Ga0126342, IMG submission 92528) | Coral microbial communities from Lord Howe Island, Old Settlement Bay, Australia - Cyphastrea 1 metagenome | ecosystem: Host-associated > Invertebrates > Cnidaria > Coral ... | reverse complement strand
TGCTGTTGATTTTGCGATTTTGCGGTCTCATTTTTGGTACCGCCAGACGGTCCCAAAAATGGGACCGTGAAAGTGCTTTTCTTTTGTTCTTTTACTAAGCAGTGCATGCGGTCCCAAAAATGGCCTCCTGTGTCCGGCAAACGGAAACGGGTTCCATGGCTGATGTATTTTGACATCATCCTAAGCTAACGGCTACTAGTGTCTACTAGTGGTAATTAAGTAACCCGTGTCCCCCCCCCCCATCCCAATCTACTTCTCACTCCTACTTTTATGTGTAGTATACAGAAATGGCAGAAATTGTGCAACTGTCCAAAATGCAGCTCAATTGACGCAGTTGACGTATGGCAGTCTCAAGGTCAGTGATTCTCTGAGGTGGGACGTCTGGGATACCTCGGAGTTTCTGACATGCCTTGTCGAGAAGTTTGGTGGCAGCATCAATCTCGTCTGCAGTGACTTGGCACAGAGTGAGTAATTGATGTCGCCAAGCGGTTGACAGCAACGTTTTCCATTGCAAGCCAGCAGGCAAACCAGGGAGGAAATGAAGCAGTGGCAGGCTGTGTCAATTGGACAGCTACAGCACCAGTGACGGGCAGTAAGCTGTTCTGCTGGGTTTCCCACGTTGGCTTGAGCCAAAGGGGCTACGGGTCTTTGGAAGTCCAAATTTTATATACTTTTGCAACCCATGAAACAAAGGATTCATCCGGTTTTAAATATGTTAATATGTACTATTATTCTTTAACCGGATGATATTGAACTCCGGGCGACATACGCAATCCGATCCTAAAGCTGCCGCGTTAGGAGTCCAGAGGGGCGAAGGAGGAGCCTAAAAAACAAACAACGCATCAAGAGATGAAAACAAAACTGACCACTGCGACGCCCAAGCGTGACAAAAACGATCCACTGCCAAGGTAAACGCCGAAAAAAAGCATCCCGCCAGCAATGTCGCAGCGGAGTCATTTTTTTCCGCCAGTCGCCTCTTGGCTTTCGCCGGATCCACGGGCTCTATTGGCATGCAACATGTTCTATTAATTAAGGCATTTAATTGCCCCATTGTTGATAGGCCGCAAAAGTAGTGCTGATGAAGGACCAGTACACAGTCCTATAAGCCGTCGTCATGCAATGAAACAGAAAAGGAGACCAAACAAGAAACACAACAGAACAAACAAGAAACAAAACAAGCAAAGAGCAGCAAACAAAAACCAAAACAAGGGAAACATTGCATGCGACAGGGGGCCATACATAGCACAACTGAGATTGGTATGGCGAGAGCAACCAAGCAACAAGGGAAAAGCGAACCACCACAACACAGACTCGCCATAAAAGATTTGTGAAAAAAAAGCAACACAGCACTGTGCTGAAACCAAGGCTCCTCCAGCCAGGAGCCCCAAGATCACACAGAGCAAGTCCCGAAGGATAACATGTCACAAATCTAGACTAGCAAAGGGATGTGAAACGAAGTGTGAAATGGTGTGAAAAATAGACAAGCCTCTTTTTTTTTGCCCAAGTTGCCTTTCGGCGAGTCTACGGTCTCGGAGAATCGAACAACCACCGGAAGTCTGTCAGCGCACAAGAGTGCCCCCCCAACTTCACCACGAGGACGACTGAAACATGGACGAGCCTCTATCTCTCAGATTCCGCTTAGATTCCACTCAGTAGTTCTTTTTCAAGCATCAGCATCTGCGGCACTCTCAAGCGCTCTTGGAGCTCAAGTGAGTTGGATGCGGCAGCTGTGCACAGTGTTCTCCTGAAGAGGTGCTAGAACCTTTCCTTGAGGAGCAAGAAAGCAGGGGCAATTTTGCTGGTCCAGCTTGTAGGGAACGCCAAAAGCGCTGAGACACCTCTTGTGAGGCTATTCGACCCCCCGTGTGGTCGTTGATGTGGCTGAGTGGTCGCCATGTTTCCATTACTGTCAAGCGATGAGTTTTTTAGTCGTCCTCGTGGCTCAGTTGGTATCACGGCATTCTTGACGTCGCTGACAGACTGCCGGGGGTGGTTCGATTCCCCGCTGGTCCGCGAGTAAGACTCAAGACCGTAGACCCGCCGAAAGGCAACGGGCTTGGACAAAAAAAAGGCATGTTTCCACTAGTTTTTTGGATCCTGTTTTGGGAGCCATGATAAAGCAGGTTTGTTGGCATTGTGTGTTTTTCCTGTTGGTTTGATGATTTGCCGTGATAGTATCAAAGTGAGGTCTTTGTTCAATCGCTTATCAATGTTAGGGACCGAGTCTCAGAGCGAAATCGGCCGCAACAGAGAAAAAAAACAACGGGTCCACTTTCTGACCCTTTTTTAAAGACGTTTCTTTGCAGGGGGTCCACAACTGGACCCTCAACAAGTTTGAATCCGGTGGCTAGTTGGAGGTCCGGTTTTGAGCCCACCCAAGCACCTTCTTCAGCTGCGCGGTCCGCATCTTCATCACACAAACCAGATTTGCCACAATGAAGGACCTAAAATTCAGCGAGGCAACACAGTCACCAACTATTTCAAGTTCAGTCTTGCTGGAACTTCAACAAGCACTGCCCCGAGTCTCGCTTGGTCCTTGTGGCAATACGTTTTGCGTTCGAGGCGTAGCTTCGGCCCTTCCAGACCAAGGAAGCCTTGACCTCAAAGTTCTCAATGGACAGCAAAGACTTTTGTGGGAGCAATCGACGGCTCAAAGAAAATGTCTTTGCAAAACGGTTGGATCATTTCCGGCACAATCGCCCCGCTATGCCCATCACAGCCATAAGCAGACGAAAACAGACTTTTGTTGGCCAAGTCCATCTGGGAATTCTGCTTCGAATCTGGCAGCGACTTGCTGGTTTGAGACTCTGAATTTTGTTTTCCCATCAGCAGTTTGGTGTCGAGCTACAAAAATTTGAACTTCCCTCAATACTTCTGGTCTTGGCCTTGTGCAAAACTTAGTTGTTAGGTGTTTCGTAGTTGTCGTTTGTGGACTTTGGAAGTCTGGACTTTGTTTGCTGTTTTTAGGTTTCTGCACGTGAACGTTTTGCATGAAACCAATCTGAGCGTTTTTAGGAACCGAGAAACTTGTTTGACACGTTTCTAGATTGGTAGAATGGTTTTTTGCACGACTAGATTTGTAGAATTTTTCGGAATTTCAGGCGATCTCGTCGCGTAGTGGTATAATGCCCGTCTCAGGACCGTGCATAGACAGCTAGCCGCGGATCGATTCCCCCCGGGTACGGGGCGCGATCGTGACGTGGTAGACGAGTAAGTCTCAAGTACCGTAGACCCGCCGAAAGGCAACGGGCTCGGGCCAAAAAAAAATGAAGAATTTTTCGGAATTTCCTGAACTGGATTGGAATCCAGAAACTCACTTAGTTCCTGTGCTCTTCTCTGAACTGTTCTGTCAACGCGAACGTTGGCTCAAGCCTGCGTGAGCGAAAGTGTGTGATTGTGTCACCATGAGATGGCCTGGGAGAGTCTGAGACTGCAGAAACACGAAACTCTCACTGTTTGTTTTGTCTTGGTCTGGGTTTACTTTGCGCACGAGAGGTTTGAAAGCGGTTTTGCGCGATCTAACTTTGTGTGTCACAATTTTACGCCTTTTGATGCTTTTGTTTGGTTGTGTCTTTCGCTGTGTTTTCTGTTTGTGGTTGGTTTGTTAAAATTGGTTTATGTATCTAGCCTTTGTATATAATCTAATGTACCTAATAAATTTAACCACTTGATGTTCCAGCGATCGAGCTAGCTATCTATTGAGCTATCTGTTCAACAATAATACGATAAAAAGGGCGGCGGTCTGTGCCTGACGTTGCTTTCTTAATCAACAAGAACCTACCTCCAAATGGCTGCCTTCAGGCTTCCAAAACGTTGGCTTCGCCACAGCGAAACACCATGTCACGGAGGGACGGACCAGGCCTTGGGGCGGTGGCGGCGGCCTGTGCTTAACTAGCTCCAAATTACAGCCTTCAGGCCTCCAAAACGTTGGCTTCGCCACAGCGCATGCCACGAAGGGCAGACCAGGCCTTCCGCCGGCGGTGGCCTTTGCCTACCGTTGCGGTTCAAATCGGAGATGGGGCGAATTATATCCCAACCTTGGCAGGTGGTAGATTGATTTGACGGTGCCAAAACAAAAATCCCCAATCGCTCACTTTGTCCTCAACTTGAACGAGATCACATAGCAGCAACCTGCAGCAACCACTCAATCTAATCTAATCTGACCTAACCTAATCTAATCTAACCTAACCTAATCTAATCTAACCTAGCCTAACCTAACCTAATCTAATCTAATCTAATCTAATCTAATCCTATATATATATATCTATCTATCTATCTATCTATCTAAATATTCATCTACTAATCTACTAATCTATCTATCTACCTATCTATCTATCTATCTATCTATCTATCTCCCTGATCTATCTTATCTATCTTATCTTTCTTACCTATCTAATCTATTTAATCTATTTAATCTATCTAATCTATATAACCTATCTAAGCTATCTAATCTATCCCATCCATCTATCTATCTACCTATCTACCTATCAACCTATCTATCTATCTATCAATCTATCAATCTATCAATCTATCAATCTATCAATCTATCAACCTATCAATCTATCAATCTATCTATCTATCAATCTATCAATCTATCAATCGATCATTCAACCAATCTATCTATCTATCTATCTATCTAGCTATCTAGCTATCTAGCTATCTAGCTATCTAGCTATCTAGCCATCTATCTAATCTATCCAATCTATCTAATCCATCTAGTCTACCTAACCTATCTAATCTATCTATCTTATCTATCTATCTATCTATCTACCTATCGATCTATCGTTTGATCCATCTATCTATCTGAGTCGATCTATCTATCTATCGATCGGTCTATCTATCTATCTATTTATCTATCCATCTATCTTTCCATCTATCTATCTATCTATCTATCTATCTGTCTTTTGCTCTACTTATTTTTTCTTTCCTACCAATTTACTTTTCTATCTATTCTGTTTATTTCGTTTTTATCTACTCAATCAATCTATGTATCGATCAATCTGTTCATCACCTGTTTATCTATCAGTCGATCTGTCTATCTGTGTATCCATCTATCGATCTATCCATCGATCGATCTATCTATCTATGTCTGTATCTATCTATCCACCTATCTATCTATCTATCTTTCTATCTATCTATCGATTTATCTATCTATCTATCTATCTATCTATTGCCGTACTTTTTTTTTCTAGTCTATCTATTCTTTCTATTTTATCTATTCTATCTATTCGATCTATTCTATCTATTCTATTCATTCTATCTATTCTATCTATTCTATTTATTTTATCTAATCTATTTATTCTATCTATTCTATCTTTTCTATCTATTCATCTATTCAATCAGTCTATCTATCGATCGATCTGTCTATCATTTCTTTAGCATTTGTTTATTATCTGTCTAACTATGGATCGATCTGTCTATCATTTGTCTATCTGTCTATCCTTCTATCTATCTATCTATCTATCTATTTTTTTATCTATCTATCTATCTATTTATCTATCTATCTATCTATCTAGCTATCTATCTATCTATCTATCTATCTGTCTATCCCTCTTTTTTTCATCTACCAATCTACCTTTTGATCTGCCGGTCTTCTGACCTAGCTGTTTTACTCGTTCAGTGTTCTGTCCGGTCATCGTCCACTTCGATCATGCCAATTCATGACCTTCTCCGCCTAACAATCGGGAGGCTTAACATGTGGGGTTATCTGGTCCTTTAATTTCTGTGCCTGCGCATTGGGTGAATACAATGATTTTGCAAACCTCAGTTTCAACGTTTCATTTTTTCAACCATTGTGACGCTTAGTGTAAACCGAATTGAAGGTACAGTATTTATTGTGCTGTACAATATTTGAGATACAAAAAGTCAAGAAGGTTTGTCAAAAAGGACCAGCGCAGATCTTTGTTTTTTTCAATGAGGGGCATCGTTTAAATTTTCCATTCTGAGTAGTTTTGCAATGATTACGAAAACTCTTGCTGAGGGCGACTTGACCTCAACCCATGCAGAACCTGGAAGGCCAACAAACCGTTTGTACCGGAACATGGTCTTGGAGCCTGGCATGTTTTCCGCCATCCTTGAATGTTATCAACGTATTGAACCAAGGCAAAGGCGTAAAAGGTGTGCACCAAAACCGTAAACCCCCACCAATGGTAACCAAGGCAAAATTTCACCAATATTTTCCGTCAACTTTGGGATGTCGTGGTAAAAAATGTGGTGTACGTATATGTGCATTCAGATATATGCATTTGGAAACTGCATTCATCGAACCCATGTTTGCCTGTATGTGTGTGTGTCCGTGCGGCATGCGGGTTCGGGCGCATGTGGACCTCAAACAAAATAACAAAACATGCAGGAAACAGTATTTCAATCAAGACACGCATGACAATGTTGGCATGGTCATGTGGACCCTACATCAAATGCCAAAATGTGTCATGCAATTTTTCAATTTTTCATACCAATCATTTGCGTTTGCTTTGGGCCTGATACAAAACTGTTAAACCACTATATTCAAATGAAAGTGTTGTGGCACAACATCATGCAACAAATTTCAATACATGGTTGGCACCCAAATTTTGTTCATTTTCTTTTGCAATGCAGCATGGACAACGGCGAGCGATCTTTGATGTTGCCATGATGTGAATTATGTATCCTCAGAGGCCAGGAATTCGAGGAGTAACCCCGGGTGTGCCGGGAGGGTTCCCTGGCGCTCGTGGCCTTGCTGGCCCTGGTGGCCCTGGCGGTCCTACTGGTCCTGTGCCTGGTGGACCACGGCCCAATTTTGGGCACCCAGGCTTTGAGCAGGTGCCTCCCAGACCAAGTGGCCCTGGTGGACCTGGTGGACCTGGTGGTTTTTATCCACATGGAGTTCCCGGACACATGGCACCTATGCCAGTTGCAGGTTCCCAGGGATTTGGGCCGATGTCCGGTCTGACCCCACAAGGACCACGCAGCCCTGCCCCAGTTCCAGTTGGGCCACGAGGAGTTCCATCACATTGGGGGTTTGGAACGCCAAGTGGGAAAGATCCTTTACTTTCCCAGCCACCAGAGCAGCAAACTGAAAGACCTGAAACAGCACCAACAAATGATGATGTTGACATTGACGAGGACGATGCGGACAGCCATCATGATCACCATGAGCTATGGATGGTGAAGGCAATTGAGGCAAATCCTTGGAGATCTTTCGTCGTGACCAATTAATTTTTGGTATAATTTACCACGTTCTTTTTTTATGGTTTATATTCCGTTTGTTTTATTGGTTTTGTTTTCTGTTTCAAAGCATCCATCACAACGTGTCAGCTGCAGATCTGAGGATTGTTATTTGGCGGTTTTGGCTGTTTGCTGAGTTGTTTCCTTCTGATTGCAATCCTGCTCTTGATGGACGTGCGGATTTTGGATCCCCGTCCGAACGACATCGTTCCTGTAATTCTTCGGGAGCTTTGGCTGAAATCGTGAACTGATATTGGATATATTGGCATTTGATGGCACTTGCATCCAACTTCTGGAAGAATTGGTCAAAAATGTCGGGTCCAGATGTCCAGATTCCAGACTACATTCATGTGAACTTCGGTGTTTTCAGCTTCACTGTAGCTTCACTGGAAAATCCTTTGATTTTGTGTTTCAAATCTCATACTATGTTTGTACCTTCCAGATTTGAGGAACATATTGCCAAGAAGAGGCACGTCAAACCGGAATCACTCCTTGGAGGGACACGGATTCTAAACATGGAGTGATACACTCAGTACACTCTAGCTAGTTCTGTTAATGATTGAAGGGTACGTTCAGGTTATGTTGCGAGGGAACGGATTCATGCAGTTGCCTGCACAATTCATTCATTATTTCGAACTACTCAGGACAAGGGTTAGAGTTGGGATGAATGATGTTGCAGCATCTCAGTAATATCAATTAGACGTTTGTGACTTTATATATACAGTGCACGTTGATGCCAGGAACATATACAATTGGAACAGGGTTTGAAGGAATTCGTTTATTCAGGTGTCATATGATACTGTACTATTTTGCACGTCCTGGTCGACCCTGGATGTTGTTCGCTAGGCAAGATGCTGGACGAAGCATAAAGGAGGTGGCACTAGCATGTCCTGGTTGTGAACATCTTGAAGAGCGTTTCATGGTGCATTTAGGTGCAATTTCTTCTTCTGCTTCCTCCGGACGCAGATGTTTGCAGTTTAGTTGACCTTCATTGGACTGGTGCCCCACTGCCTTTGCCTTCAGAGAGTGTGAGGTTCTGAGCGAATGTTCTACTTGCACATCATTTATGATCCTTGGCTCATCCTTGGCTCAATCCTACCAATGAACCGTGTCAGACTTTTCACTACCAGCCCGCTCTGCTTCTACTTTTTTATGCACTTTTGATGCGTGTAGGATGTGCAAGTTGCGTTTGCGTTGACATGAACGGTGAATGCCTGGATGCCGATTGCTGCCCAAGGAAGTGGAACGTGAAAGTGGAACCTTGTGGGAGACCGACATCTTGCGAAGTGCCTCGGTAGGAATCTGCATCAGAATTTGTCACAAACTGCAGTTGTTTTTTTTGCCACTTTCATACTCACTTTAAGTCACTCTCATAGTTTTGCCTTTGGACGGGTGAGCATTGTCACAAAAAAGTGCGGCATGTGGTCATGGTTCAAGGAATTCACGACATCGAGAGAAAAATCTTTGAAGCCAGGGGGCTTGGCCCTGATGGCAAGGTGCAAGACATTTTGTCATATACTGAGACTTACTGAGATGTACTGATTTTTAGTTTCTTAGTTTGCTTCGAGACATTGCCATTATACCTCCGCAGTTTTGTTGGCGGTTTGCCTGATTGTTGTGTGCATCTGCGACTGCATGTTTTATTCTTGGGATAGGGTCTGTAATAACATCAAACAGTGACTCTGATCTTGCATTCAGAAGAGCTAGTTTGATGTCTGAAGAGTTTTTTGCTCCTCACTTTTCAAGACGCACAGCTTTGCAGGAGTGGGCGTTTACGGTCACGAAGCTGCATTGACTCAGCATCTGTTTGTCGTGGGCAGCCTTTTGATCAGCAGGTTGCGGCGAGGAATCGACGGCCATTCTTGCCATTGAGGACATGTGCTTGCTCGTCAAACCAGATGAGCAGCTCAAGATTCTGGGAAGAGATGGGGCCTGAGCATAGTTCGTGTAGACACAGCGACCAGTTACCAGCGACAAATTCCAAAATTCAGAAAGGCACATTTTGCAAAGTTGCAACTTCAGGGAAATTCACCCCCAGCAAGGCATTTTCGGACGAGCCTCGCTGTGCCTTTGCATTGAGCCCACTTCTTTTCCTTGCGGATACGATGTGCCTCAGCGTGAAAGGAATGTGAAACTACTGGAATTGAATGTTTCTCATCGTTTCTCTGTTTTGTTGTGAAAAAAAGATGTGCATGTTTTGGACGTACAAGAGTTCATGTTCATCTACCTGAACTTTCACTCGTAAAGAATCTGCGACAGAGCTAACAAATTTGCCTGCAAAGGCTACCTCTAGCAGACCCACCGCCTTTCAAGATGCAAAGCTCCTGGGCATTCAGTCTAATACTTCCACACTTGAACATCTTTGAACCAACATCACTGCAGGATGTTTCGTGTTTTCTACACGCCTTCGTTTTGAAGCCAGCATCGGTTTTATCTGACAAAGGTACTGTGAGGAAAGGCTATGTTTGGATCAATGAGACGCACCACGCTTGGATGCTCTGATTCAGCCAGCTCCGCCTGAACAGAGTTACAGTTACACGAAATTTACCCTAAAATGGTAAAATGGGAAATGATTCAAATTAATTCAAATGATGGGAAGGGAGATGAATCTGAGATGAAGGGAGTCCACTCTGAATAGTCCACTCTGAATGAAAGGTAGCTGAAGTAGCAGTCTTGCAAGATTTGCTCATCCTTCTCTATTTACAGAGCTTTCTCCTTTCAGTGACTGGATGTTGTCCCATTCTTCTCGTTTCTGTGTGTATTTTAGTGGCTTCTAAGCTGATATCACATCGCCATCCTGCAGGACCGACTGGAGATCTGTGAGTGTTGCTGCATAGTGTTTATTGTGGGTTGCTTATTGATTATTTTTTGTTTATTTATTGTTTGTTTTTGGTTTTGCTGCTTGCTGCTTGCTTTTCTGCATTTTTCTGCCAATCAGTCGTGTACTTTTTTCGCCTTAAGAGCACCGGCTACTTGCATGGCAGTTGTTTGCTCTAAGTATTTATTTGCTCGCACACTCGCACACTGTTTGGTTTTACCCGTTTTGTAATGTATTGGCACAACTCGTAGATTGAGATGTCAGAACCCCCTGCCAAGCCGCCTCCAAAGTTGTCGATGATCCAGTTCTGCAAAGCTTTGATGAGAAACATGAGCAGTAAGCAAGCTGCTGCTGCCGTTTATTTCAAAGTATGCCTGCAAAAAAACCTGGCTGAAGTGACATGACAGATATATATATATATATAATTGATATAATAAATGACATACAGCCTGGTATATTGACAATGTTGAACACAAGGACAGATGCAGTGTCTCGATGTGCCGTGCCGCCCGAAGATGCGCAGAAGGCAAGGAAGACTGAGGGAAACTAACAGGGACCACAGGAGGCACAAGCTAAAAGAAATGCTGTGTATCGTGTTGAGTGTCCATGATCCATGATACAGAGTTTTCATGAGTTTTACATATCTCTATGGGACTAGTCACATCTAGTCACCAAGGAAAGACTCAGAGCAGATTCAAAGTACTCTCTCTGAGTTCTGTGATGCGAGCCATGAGTCCCCCAAGAGTTCATGATTCGGTATGCAAGTTTCTACAGATTTCTAGAGTATACTTTTTCTTCGTAGAAGTCGTGCACACTGCGCTTACCATGTCGGAAATCGGACTTCACAGCTTTGTGCATCTACATTTCCTGTCTTGGCCATCAAACTTTATATGGTGCATGCTGAAGGAGAGCCTCAGCAGTGTCAGTGGATCGTGGTTGATGAAGAGAGTGTCCAGGCGTAAACAGCAAGCACTGCGGGGCATCACTTCAGGTGCTTGACACAAAAGTGCATCATTAGCAAGTCTGTGTAGCTCTCACCATGCTTAGTGTGAATATGCCGATTACCACTGAATCTGAACAAATGTAGGAGAAGTTCGGAGAAATTGAGCAGGTAGTGAAGATCGTTGTGAGACCATGACATGGGTTTGTCTGAAAATAAGATATCCCAGACTCAATGGTTTATTACGAAAGCCAGCCGGACACGCTGGCTAGTTGTTTTTTTGCGAACGTAGTGAGAGATTAGGGGTTTGGGGGGAGGTGTTGCCAAACAGGTCCGTTTTTCCAGTCTCAGTTGGTGTTCAGGGTGCCAACTGGGAGTGTTTTGCGGGGTATTGTACCAGGTCGCAAATGGGTGACGGTAGGTATCGATTCCGCCCTGTTCCGTGATATTGGGGTTAAACAGGTAGACAAATACTAGGGCTAAATAAGCAGACAAATAGATCAATACATAGGCCGATAATAGATGGATGGAGAGTAGACCGAGAGAGGGAATTTATCGATAGCTGGATGACAGCTAGATGGAGAGAGGGATAGAGAGATAGAGAGATAGATGGATGGATGGATGGATGGATCGATGGATGGATAGATAGAGATAGATAGATAGATCGATAGATCGATAGATCGATAGATCGATAGATCGATAGATCGATAGATCGATAGATCGATAGATAGATAGATAGATAGATAGAGAGATAGAGAGAGAGATAGATAGATAGATAGATAGATAGATAGAACGATAGAACGATAGAACAATCGCGACGGCTGGCTGGCTGGATGACATGGGTGGATGGATGGATGGATGGACGGATGGACGGATAGATCGCACATAGTTACAAAGATGCAGAGATGGGGGCACGGAGAAAGAGAGAGAGAGAGAGAGAGAGAGTGAGAGAGAGAGAGAGAGAGAGAGAGA
>Ga0126342_10018504_pt1 | contig 11936 bp, 10 predicted proteins | sample Cyp1metagenome_FD_92528 | JGI IMG/M metagenome (GOLD analysis project Ga0126342, IMG submission 92528) | Coral microbial communities from Lord Howe Island, Old Settlement Bay, Australia - Cyphastrea 1 metagenome | ecosystem: Host-associated > Invertebrates > Cnidaria > Coral ... | reverse complement strand
TTAGCCATTACGCTGTTGGCAAAACCTTCATGATTTACCTATGAGGGCTGTTAGCAGAACGGCCCTTCCCAGCATGGCTTTTAGCTAACCGCTCTGCTAGCGGTGGCTGTTGGAAGTACCAGGGAACAATCATATAATTATATATTTATAATGCATACATTATATATATCTATATAATTCAGGGATTTCGGAGCTAGCCATGTTTGTTGACACCGGATGGCGCGTGTTTTTTTTTCTGGCTGAAGTCTAATAAGACTAATAATCGACACACGGCTGAAAATAGCTGAACTGGTTGGTGGTATACCTACCCCTCTGAAAAATATTGTTCAGTTGGGATGATGATTCCCAATATGGAAAAATAAAAAATGTTCCAAACCACCAACCAGTGAAATAATGCCCTTTGGGGATGATTTCCCTCACTGATCATCAGTCCAGTGACGGAAAACGACGTTTGGGGTTGCGATCAATTTCATCCAGACATTTACCAGAGGGTGTCAACCATAACAGCTCATCGACACTCCATAGTACCCTCCGGTAAACTAACATAACTATGGAAAATCACCATTTTTAATGGGAAAATCCACTATAAATGGCAATTTTCAATAGTTATGTTAAATTACCAGAGGGTATCATCATTTTATCTCCATTTTTGGATTTGCTGAAGGACCGCCCCCCTCGATCGATTGATCGATTCCCCAGTCGTAGTGGATTTCCCATTGGGAACGTGCCAAAATCGATGCGAAAACCTTCACCCAGGTAGCTTGCTTTATAAACTATAGTTAAACCCCCTGTAAACTGGAGGCTGTCAACAAATATTCCATATCTTTCCATATCTCAGTGACATACTACTGTAGTACCAATATATATATATATATATCAGTATAATTATATATATATATATTATATATATATATTATATATATTATATATATTATATATATATTATATATTATATATATATATATATATTATATCTCCCCATTTTATCATGATTTTCTCTCCATGTTTACAAGTTTGGAGATAGAAAAAGGGGACAATTTTACCTAATTTACCTCCATTATATCCCCATGAATTCCCCATGGATTTCCCCATGAAAAACCACCATGTTTGGAGAACCTATAAGATCATCCAGGTCCGCTTTTCCAAAGCCCAACCTGCTGTGTTGGTCGTGAAAAAAAACGTCAGAAAATGTAAAAATCGATGGAAGAATTCCGCCAAAAAGATGCCGAAAAGGTTCAGCTCATCACTATGTTTATTTGGATTTTACTAAACTCGATCTGTTTTTGGGTGGTACTTTTTCCGGAAAAATGATGGGAAAATGATGGACAATCAATTCTGGCATAGTAACGTGGGTAAACCCAATGCCATCAACAACTAGCAGGGATAAGTTTCAATCCCAACCAGTTTTGGTGAGTCATTGGGGATGGTTTATGGCATTGGGCTTGCCATACTATAGGAAATCTATAGATTAAATTAGGGATTTTGAGCCAACTAGTGGGTAATATCTGCAATGGATGTTACCCAAAGCTTGAAGCTAAATTGATTTGATTCTCCATCTCCAGCGATGTTTATTTTGCCTTCATAAATTTTGTGGGACCCCACTATCGCTCAACAAGTGCCATGTGGGAACACCAATGGCTTCAGAATCTTCCCTGCAATGGCTTTTCCATCGTCCACGAGTATGTGAAAATGACAGCTGTGTTGGAGACACTGTTGTCTGGTGACATGTTGTTTAACAGATTATGTGTATGTGTTTGATTATATGTGTATATGAAAATATGTTGAAGAAGCATCTTGAAACCCGGACCGAATGATAGAATACGACTCAACATGATTTGATAGAACTGACAGCCATCCATAATAGCTTGGCCACATACCCTTATATAGCAATTGACACCTCCAATCAGACACAGGTGAGTCATATCTAACATATGTTTATCTCAGCATGTATATATAATGATTTTGGTTGTTTCCTTTGGCGATAAAAACCCCAGTATACCCAAGTAATATCGACCCAATCATCCCAAACTCAGCCACTAGCGGCGACCTTTTTCCGTTTTCGCAGCTAGCCTGGCTTGTAACTACCGCCGTTAATGGGCCAAATAGGCCTTCGAGCAACCCCCAATATCTCACGGAAAGTTGAACAACTAAAGCTATCAAGCAAACATCCGACTATACACAGTATCAAAACTTATTATGTTCTCCTACTCTCCTACTATCTATTTCCACATTTCTCAAATCTATTTGGGGGTTCATAGGTCCTATGTTGGACAACAGGTTTTTACATGCATTTCAACTTGAACCTGGGGGCTGCGATACTGAGCATTGATCACCTGATCAGCCTGATCTGGCTGTCATTTCTATGGCCTGGAGCAAGCCGGTTCCGTATGATTCATCCAGGCAAACCCCATGACGGATCCTAACGGTGCTGCTATATACGGTGTGCCATGGATCCCATCAATATACCCCCGTTTGGTGAGCATATATACCAGCACCATGGATTCATATAGAAACAGAAAGATCTAGCGGAATCTACCGCATCACATGCATTGATTGAGCTCACATCTCTGGACACTTCCAGGGCGATTGGGGCCCAGGGTGCCCAGGTGCTGCACCAAAATGGGAGGGGCACGGTTTTTCATCGTGGAAAACCGTCCGAACCACGGCGCGGAAAACCACGGCGCAGCGGCGAGTTGTGCCATTGATCTCAGGCGATCTCAGGTGGTGTAGAAATCAGAGGCTGCAATCTGCAGAAAAATGTCGTCATCTTCTTCCTGCTGCAGAAATTTTCGGCACACCAAATCTGGCATGGACCTGGGCCTGACATGGCCTGACCACTTGGGTCCACTAGGTGACCTGGACACTGATTGGATCAATGGTAGTTGGACCCTGAAGGTAGCAATCTATAGGCATTTTTGATCAATTTTGCCCCAAGGATTTTGAAGTGAAAAGAATGCAGAAGGGCCGTTCTCTTCAACTTTTCACCTACACACATAATACATACCAATACCTATCAAACATTGATGTGCCAAAACCTTGGTCAAAAAATATGGAAATCACAATCCGATGACGATTAGCCAAGAGGCCATCGTATACTTTGACGAAAATCATTTGGGGTAAAGATATCTCAAAAAACGGGGGCTACCCAACAACATGTTGGATGGTTTAAGAGCACACAATCACCAAACTTTTATCGGCCAAACAAATATATTCACCCATTTTCGATCCAGGTTTCAACAACAAAAATAGGAACAAGTGGATGTTTGTAGACCAATCCATCAAAGATTCTGATTGGTGGTTTTAACCATCTTGAAAAATATGAGTTCGTCAGATTGGATCATCATCCCAAAAATTGGGGAAGTCATAAAATTCATGTTCCAAACCACCAACTCAATGGGAATTTCAGGAACCTAAATTGGAGGTACCTACCATATATAAGGCCTAAATTTCAGGGAATATACCCACAATTCATATGGCCAAACATATGGTACAGTTCCGTACCTCCATCTGTTGGATCCTGAAGATCTCCCATTGACCAACCAGCATCATCCCCAGTCACTAACTCCTGCCAGCTGTCGGCTTCGTCGCTGTTGCCGTCACCGGTGGAGCCGGTTTCTGCTTCAGAAAGGCCCGAGGGACCGGAAGGACCCGACACATCTGGGGTACCTGACGCTGCTTAGGAAAGGCTTATAGTTGTTGGTGCAGTTGGAGTTCTATCTATATATTCTATTTTTTGCCAGCCAAAAATGGAGATTTCATGGGTTCATATGGGATGATTCCTGGATTTTGTTGGATAATTCATGGGAAATTTTAGCGTGGTTTTTCGGTGAAAACTTCAGTTGGAATATTTTTGATCAACCCGACCAAGGCCGCTGAAGTTCACTTGTTAAGTGATTTAAGTGGAAGTGCACCTCCAAAACAGCTACAAAAAATAGGCGAAACACCATCGTATCTCAATGCATGCTTAATATGGCTTCCAACTTAGCCTGGCAATGTTGAAAGATCCAACTTACTGTTGAAACTGTTACAAGTGGTATGAAAAACCATGAATTTAGGAGGGGATTGTCCCAGATTCTTGGACTTACCACATGATCTTCGGCAGCTTTCTCCAACCCCGGCACCTACCATCAGCTTGCAGGCGCTCATGCAGCCCGCCAGCAAAGCATCATGCCCCACGGGGTCGAGCATTACCACGCGCTCCAGGGTCGATTCCTTTGGGACTTGATCGGACCCTATGAACTCGGTGGGAACTCGGTGGGAACTCGGTGGATGGTGATCTTTCGGTTATGATGAGCTACTTATCTCAAGGGTGGAGAAAAATGTTTGGATATTTTACATTATTTTACATTCGCTTCATCTTTCATTCTTGGAGAAACGGTGCAATTATATAAGTGTATCAAAGGGAAGCTGATCCATGTTTGATATCTGAAATGTGTCGAACCGCTGGGCTATGAAATCATGGAATTTAATCTGCAAAAGCGTTTGCTGTTGCCAAAACTGCGAGCAGACAATTACCCTCCGGAGCCTCCGCTTATTATAGCGATGTAGCTATGGAAGCCATGGCCCATTTGGTGCGATGATTTAGTTATGTATTGGTGTTTTTCTTTAATGTGATTTTCCATGATTTTCCACTGCAAACGGTAAAATAACAAGAGCCCTATGCGTCAATGTAGAAGTTTACCTCCTACGCGGACAATGATGATGTTTGTGTTGGCTAAACATCACCGTGACGAATTCCATGGAGCTTGGAAGTGCAAAATCATCGAAATCCTTTGGGAAAATATATGTCAAAGTGATTCAAAGTGATATCGCGTAAGTTTGGCTATAATAAAACATGTCCAAGATCAAGATTCGGCAGCAATACAAACGTTTAAGAAAATTGCTGCACCACGTGTCTAAAGGGCAAACATCAACATTGATGTGTAAACATCAACATTACACAAATGCGTAGGTAAACTTTGACATTAATGAAATGCGTAGCTAAACATCAACATTAGACATCCAGCGAGAGGGTAATGTATGAGCCAGGATAAACTTTATGCATGGGAAATACATGGTGAAGCTGTTGGGAAGTTAATCCTTGAGAACTTCAAACGCCTGTGACAGCTGATATCCTCTAAAATTCAACCTACCATCCATCAACCATTTCCAATCGAAGTCATGTTAAGTCATGTTTAAAAAGAATGGGTGTTCATCGAAGTCATGTTAAGTCATTTTTAAAAAGAATGGGTGTTCCCCTAAAACTTCAAGGGTTCAAATTCATCAAACGACATTCAAGGGTTGCATTCAGCATTTTCCATCGAAATTCTATAGGCTTTCCAGGGTTTCCCCTATTTTTTTAAACATTTCAGAACATCTCTCTCAAGAGATTTCGAGCTTCACAACGCTTTTGAGAAGCGAAGGCGTTCACATGGTCTTGGATCCAGCATTGGAGTCGGTGTCGTGCTTGTGGTTCGACCCACTCCATCAGATTCGGCACCAGGCTCGAGTCCTCCTGAAAATGCCGGGCTTCACCAACGTTTTCAAGGTCTAGAAATGGTGGGATTATGCGTCCAAACCCGTTTCAAATAGAAGATCGGTTTTCCGATAATTCCTGAATATCTTCTATAATAACGGTATGGAGTATGACCTTTCACTATACTCTAAATACCAAATTGAGGCCCTCTTCCCTTGACACATCATGCCTTTCTAAGCCTCCACTTCGCAAAGCTCAGAATTCCCGAGCCTTGTGGCTGAAGTTGAATTCGGCCGACCGGATCCGGAAGCCCTCGTGCACCTAGCCGTGGCGTTTTAGCAACGCCCAAAGATCCGATCACCATCCGAAAGAATCCCATCATCATTCACTGGAATGGTTTAAGGGAAAATCTACAGGAAACCATGGTTTTTACCATCAAATATAGGACTTTCCTGTAATTTTTCCCATAATCCAATTCTATGAATCATCAACAAAACCACCCATTCTCGGTTGCCCCACGCTGTTGGTGCTGGTGGCGTCAATCGTAAGCTTGACCTGAGCCATCACATAGCTATGGATCTCAGGGGGGCGAATCTATCATCTTCAGTTGGTCTGTTTCAAGGAACACGATTCTGGAAATATTCATAAACAAAATCTGATTGGTGGTTTCAACCCCTCTGAAAAATATGAGCTCGTCAGTTAGGATTATGAAATTCCCAATATATGGAAAAAATGTTCCAAACCACCAACCCGAGATGATTGAAAAAAGGGTACACTGGAGATGTTGATCAATAACATGAGGATCTAAGTGGATCTTGCTCTATGTAAAAAGTCAAACCCATATATGCGATACGGCATAGAGAATTACACGAATCCCTTCTCCCTATTACTAAACGTACCCAAAATGTTAAAACTAGGGTCCGTTTTCAATTTTGGGAAAATTGAAGTTGGCCAATTTGATTTTGAATTCATTCCCTTTAGAACACAATTTCAAAGTGAAGGTCCCATTTGGTTGCACAATAATAAACACCAGTCAACACCGGGTCACCGGGGTGCTTGTTTTTTTCAGGTCCGCCCTGACATAAATCGGATCCGGTGTTTTTTGAAAATGTAGGGTAACCTTCGAAATCCAATTTTTGGCAGTGTAACTCGAGTTTAAAAGGGAGCTACACGATTTGATTCGTATTTCTTTAATTAAGGTTTTTCATTTGATATTAGGGGAACCTTCGAAATGTTTTTTTTTGGGGGAAATAGTTCAACTAGATTTTAAGCAGGGATTTAATCCATTTTGAGAGATAACAAGTATTAAGTTTGTTCTATCAGGTTTTAAATTAAGTATTACGGGGAAGCTTCGCACCCTAAGGTGCTTATGGGGGGCCCGGTATAGTATTAGGAAGAGAGGTTCCATTACACTCGATTCTACACATGAATCAATTGATTTATAGGATTTTTTGGACTTGTGAGGGAGGAACACAAAGAAGGTTTGAACCCACCAAATAGTTCAATATTCTACTCACTTGAATCTTTCATTTCACCTTTGAATGAATTATGATAGTTCTCACTTTCAATCCAAGTTTGGAAAAGAAAATCAAAAGACTCTACTACCCGTACCCACCAGACAGACTTCATCCAGTTCTATTGTCTTCCTGGAAAGAAAACCAAAACATCTGTCTGAACTCTGTGCCGCAGGACTGGTCAGTGGTTTCAACGCCCTCTGAAAAACATGCTCTTGGATCTTCCCACTATGGTTGAGCAAAACATATATGGCCGAACTTCACCGACCAAAGGAGAACCCGATTCAAATAAATACATATAAATATATCCATATAAGCAATATTGTATAAATCCAACTTGTCTATCACATTTGCGGAAAGTGATGCCCCCACATATCCTATACTGGTTGGTGGTTGACCTACCCCTCTGAAAAATATGAGTTCGTCAGTTGGGATGATGACATTCCCAATATATGGAAAGTCATAAAATTCATGTTCCAAACCACCAACCAGATAGCCATTATCATTAACCATTAATAAGCATTATTAATCATCATTAACCATCAAAAAAACCATCATATTCATCCAAACCACCAACCAGTCCTATATATATATATATAATATCCCAATGATACCACCATTTTAAAATGCTCAGGTTACCTGAATCCCCCATCTTTGCCAAATCCTGATTGAATCCCCGCGTTTGATGGTCAAATCCACCCTTTTTGATCCATGAAATCACCATTTGTCGTCGCGGAATCACCATTTTTATGGGTGAAAAATCCCCATTTTTTGGGTAAGAAATCACCGCTAGAGTTGGCGAAATCCACCATTTTTCATGGGTCAAACCATCCTTTTCGGCCCAAATCACTAGCCTTTCGACACGTCACATTCTCCAAGCCCTTCAGTGGCTTCCACACCGCACTGCGTGGCGAGGAGGTCCGGCTGAACTGCTCCAGATCCACCGCCAAGCCCGGCACCAAAGGCCTTGGGAACCCCAGAATTTCACCAAAGATGGTGATGCAATGGTGATTTAATGTAAAAACCAGATGTTGCATCACCATTACATAAAACATCTGGTTAAAACATCTAATGATGGTTAATTTGGCTACATCTGATGATTTAACCAGATGTAATGTAAAAAAAATATCATGATTTAACTGATTTAACCATATATTTACGCAATAAACAGATGGTCATTTACCCTCTGGTAAACCTATTTCGACTTTGCGAACTTGAACATGGCCCAGTCGACAGTTCGTGGATTTACCCAGCTACAAAATGCTGGATCTTTCCATCGTTTTTTGCTAACGTTTACCAGGCCGGATAATATCCCAACATTCCACTCATTCCAGCAATATAATTGAGATACCAGCATATCAACTAGATCCCAGTTATAAATAGTTTACCCGCAATTTCAACATATATAATTGAGATAGCATAAATAGTTCATGTCCCACCAGCATATATATATATAGTTTATCCATGTTTATCCAGTATGTCCCACCATATCCCAGAAGATCACCAGTTAGATAAAACCAGGCCGGGATCGTTTATGAACCACAGGGATTCAATCCATGATTGATCAACATGGAGAAAACTCACTTCCCGACATGTGGATTTATATAACGTATTTTTAGTGACAACGGGTGGGATTTATCACGTAAAAAAAAAGTGGAAACTGACTTAAGCTTCATGAGTGGAAACTGAGTTTCAAAGAAACCTGGGCTTGGGATCTGAAATTCATCAGGAAACCTGCCGTATTTGATGGTTGAACATCATTTTTCTCGTGACAGTTGCAATTCTGGAGTCATTGACAGTGCCACAGGCAGCAAAGGAAGAATGCCTTGAGACAACGACTTAAGATCAATATCAATCAAGCATATCTATGCATTGCATATGTGGGATTCCTAAAATGGGGGAGCTCCAAAAACCATGGGTTTCAATGCTAAAATGGACGAATGGTTTGGATGATTTGGGGGTACCCCTATGACTCAACTGGACTCGGCGGCTCACATCTCCAAGGGGCTTGATATCTGCAGTACCTGGCCAGAGACTCTAGAGAAGTCAACTTCAAAATTATTGGCCATAAAGAATCGCAAATCAAGAACTTCTAGTTGGCAGCTACCATTGGCCAATACACATACCTTCTGGCAATTTAACATAGCGAAATTGGGCCATTTGTAGTTGATTTACCTATTCAAAATTGTGATTTTCCATAGTTTTTTGTATGTTTACCAGAGGGTAGATAGTGTAAACGTGGGGAATCTTCTGTCTACCCCCTGACCCTTCATCGTACTGTAATGAGATGAAATCAGATGTAATATGCTTGATTTTGGATACCTGCCGCAACAATATGACAGGCATGACAAAAAAAAACATACTAACCAAGTACCAAATGATTTTGTGACAACTGGGCAGATGAGCTCCCCAACAAGAGTTATTGAATGATGTCTGTCAAACATTTGATGTTATGTTACTTAGTACTCTCAAGATCAGACCTAACAAATCATCTTAAACCAACAAACTCTTCCCCCTGCTAGGCTACTTATTCTGCTTGGATTTCTTCACATCAAATCCGACGTGTTTCTTCCATCACTCCCCAAGTTTTCGCACTTACAACATGGGGTCTCCGAGTCATAAGTTGGTTTGTGAACCCCATTAGCTGGTTCGATATACCTACCATGAACCATAGCGGACAATAGTTAGCATAGTGATTCGTTCACAAGGGCACTAATCCAGATCGATCCAGATCTATCCCATTCTCATATCTCCACACCCCCAAAAAAATATGTTGCTTAACTCCCAATATTTTTCCAACTTTATATCCCCAATCTATTCCCCCGTGATCTCCCCATTTTCGATCATGTGATCATGTGTGTTGCTTCACAACTTTACTATATCTATATCCCCATGATATTCCCATTGTGTTCCCATGTTTGTTTATATATGGTTATGTATATATGTATATATTATGGTTATGTATGTATTTCACATGGCCAAATTCCCCGGTTTTTCCCATGGCTTTTCCACCCCCCGTTTCCGCCGCGCCATGCCGCGCCTCGCGAGTTGCGGCGTCCCTCGGCCGCCAGGCCTGCGAGGGCAGTGTGCGCGTCGTGCATCTCGCCCACCTCGCTGATGCCCAGCAGGTGTTCAGCGCCGGGAAGCTCTGCGCCGGGGGCGAAGGTGGGCACCTGCACCTGATTTCATGGAATTCACCGAGATTTTTGAACAAAACATGTGGATTTGGCATGGAAGATCGTGGTTTAACATGCTTTAACATGGTTTAACATGGGGTAACATGGTTTAACATGGTTTAACCAAGAATAAATGGGCATTAAATAAGCAAGTAAGCATCATGGGGATCTTAATTGCGGCCACTAAGCAATAGAGTGATATGGGCCATATGGGCTATGTCTGACAATGGGGTTTACCTTATTTAAAAAAACATAAAAAAGAATGAAATAAATGGGAACATAAGGGGATGGAAGGTAGCCTGTTTTTAGGTACCAGACCCATATAGGCCATGGATCTGATGAAACGAAGATGGGTGTTCAATCTTCCAAGCACTTCGCAATCTTGATTGCAAGAGAGTCTTTGGGCATCGTCTAAGAATGATTTGCGTGACTGAATTTCCGATTTTCGACAGTCCTTGAGTCAGCAGTGGCCCTGCCCCAACTTGTTCCAAGATCTATGAGGTGGTACCCCATGCTATCTATATTTAGCAAAGTATATGTAATTATGATGACCATAGCTTCTGGTAGATATTACTCGATATGTTTGCCTGAGAGTAGGGAACCCCAATATCCATGGTTTTTCATGATGTTCTCATATGGCAGTGTGTCAAAACCTTGTACCCCTGTAGTTCACATCAAAATAGCTGGGATTTATGGATGTTCATCCCACTAAAAATGGTATTTTCATAGGTATTGATCCATACCCATATGTTCTCCATGAAAATTGGTGATCACTTGGGGTATGCCCTATTTCAGACAGGCCTCGTGTCCGCAAATCCACCAAGACACGTGGTAAAACCTGGCCTCTGAAGCTGTTCCCTGTCAGGTGGTAAGGTCCAAGTTTCACGGCCCGGTCATGACCCAAAACAAACAGAAACAAACAATTTAGAATCACGTGGAGAATGCACATGGCAACCCTCAATCCGCATTTGAGTTGCAGTCTCCATTTTTGTCGCATCACTTTGCATTTTTCTTAGCCATAGGATCCATGTAATTATGGTATATATGCTAACCAAATGGGGGTATATTGATGGGATCCATGTTACCATATATAGCAGCACCGTTAGGATCCCATGGGGGAGTGAAATCACACGTTTTTAGTGGCCACACAGCACCTGTTCCCACCTGCGCGTCCAACATCTGGACCGTCAAGGACTTGGCGGGCGACGCCGCGGTGTCCGAAGTGAAGGCGTCCAGAAAGCGACCCCCTGGGCGTTTCGCGAAGAAACGCCCAGGGGTGGAGAACCCCAAGGGAAAAACCCGTGGGTTTGAGGTTCTCTGTAGGTTTTTTGTACTTTTTTGTTTTTTTTTTGGGGGGAGGGATTTTTGTTTGGGGCCAACCATCATGGAAAACATCCTTTTTGAGAATCGACTCTGGTAAGATAAGGATCAAGTCTACGATTTTAAAGTACAATTAAAACATATTAAAACCCAAATCTGGGGTGAAACTGGATTGAGGTCGTGATCTTGGATATCTTGGAATGGAAGTAAAGAAAATTGTTGAGCTTTGAGAGAGTAGTCTGGGTGCATGGAGTTGTCTGCCATCACCTCCAGCACCTGGATCTAGACCCTGGCCGGGGCATGGTTTGTCATGAAGGCCACCCGTGCAACCAGGTCGCTGTCCGATGCGCCAATAAAGTCCAACCTCGTTCGGCACTACACCAAATCACCACAAGTTGCCCTATGACTCTGTCATTGCTTGGCATTCCGTCATTGCTGTTAGAAAATCTAAAATTATATATATATATATAT
>Ga0126342_10018503_pt1 | contig 11936 bp, 18 predicted proteins | sample Cyp1metagenome_FD_92528 | JGI IMG/M metagenome (GOLD analysis project Ga0126342, IMG submission 92528) | Coral microbial communities from Lord Howe Island, Old Settlement Bay, Australia - Cyphastrea 1 metagenome | ecosystem: Host-associated > Invertebrates > Cnidaria > Coral ... | reverse complement strand
TTTAGCATAATTGTATTATGTATTGGGTCAATTCCGGCTACAATTAGCGGGTTTCCGACAGGGGCGCCCACTTTTTCGACCGCAGTTCCGTTTTATGTAATAATTATTATATTATTATATTATTATATTACTATATTACTATATTATTATATTATTATATTATTATATTACTATATTATTATATTATTATATTATTATATTGTTATATTATTATATTGTTATATTATTATATTATATTTTTACATTATTACATTATTATATTACTATATTATTACATTATTATATTCTTATATTATTATTATGGGATACAATGGGATATTAGATGTAACCCAACAATATGTATGTATGTATATATATACATATATATATAGTATGTGGTGACTGCTGGGAGATGGGTGCAGGAGCAAAGGAAAAAAGCAACAGAGCCAAGGGATATCCAACACAAAATCTTTGGGGATTTGGCAACATGAAATGGGGCTATCAAGCAACAAATATGTGAGTTCAGTCGTCACAGTTCCACGGAACTGGATCAAAATGTCCAAACCACCAGTGAACCACAAATGCACTGGCCATCTTTTGGGAGTTTAGCATCCAAACGTTGCCAAGTTCCCCTGAGCTGCCACGCGTCATTGCCCTTGGTCGCATCGGTCAGTTGCTTCTTCAAGAGGTCAAGCTGCCTCTGTCCATAAAGGCTGAGTGAAGATCTGGTAGATATGCTTCCCTCTTCCCTCATCTTGGGGTACTAGCTGCAAGAATCAGGACTGCTTAAAAGTCCTTGAAAAACAAAACCGGCAGCAAATTGAAGGACTTTGCCATAGTTCTCTTGGCTCAACACATCTAGCCCCAGAGAGTCAAGGGGTTGTTCCAAGTCTAACTGATACTCCAAGAGCCTCTGAAGATCAGCCTCTTTCTTCCCATCGTCCTTTTTCTTTTCTGGGCCTGGAAAAAATGCGAAGGCGGCAAGGGTTCGTGTTTGGAAAGCCCCCACGAAAGAAATCAGTGGCTTTTTACCACTGAAATCGGCCAAGTTCAATGATTTGAGATTCCACAGGACTTGGTCTCCTGGTGGCAATGTCTTGGTCGACAGCTGGCTCCTTGGCGCGGGGAATCCGTGGCATAGGGTTTCACCCCAAAAATGATCTTTACTTGCGGGTGTCTGCACATAGGACCTAGGAGACCGGAAAAAAAAAACTGTTTTTTTCAATATTAAGATGAAATCATATATTGACTTATCGCAATATACGCAATGAAATTGTTATTTTTGGGGAAACCTATCTGGGGTCCATCATCCCATCATCCCAGGATCAGACGGAAAAGGTCGGATACCTGAAACTGCAAAAACGGGGTCCCACAGCAGGGTATATTTCAGGCCCGCATCCAACGGGACTTAATTAACGTTGCAGGCAGAACTTTGCAAGCTGATCAATCATCAGTAGGTCAAAGCATTCATCATGTCCTACAAATATCAGGATCAGATAAGATCAGATCAGATTGATATTTCCCCATCATTTTCCCAATCATTCTCCCAATCAAATGATTTACCAAACATGACCAAAACAAGTGGTCCCCTAAACCCAATATTTGATGGCCATGGCTGCAGCCACCGAGGTGCTTCAGCTTTTCATTCTCCTCTTGCAGTTCCTGGTGAAACATGGCTGATAAACGCAACAGCCATAGATCTGTAAAGCTATTCCACGTTTGTTTGGAACATTGGTCGTTTGATGCTCGTTTGATGTTTGATGGTGCTAGTTGTCTTGTTTTGATGTCTTTTTGATTGTTGGTTTGATGGTCTTTTGGTGGTTTGGTCGTTATGGTCAGGGCACCTTCACTTGAGCTTGCAGCTTCTTGCTGGACTCGTCCGCCAAGCGTTTCAGCCTCAGTGGATCCCATTTTTTGGGGGGACCAGGGGGGACCCATGACCCCAAAATCAGTGGCTTGGTGATCAATGGGAAAACCCATGGTTTGGGGCACCCATCATTTTGTAGCCTCCAACTCGGCACAGGAATCGGCCGAGATGCTTCTGGATCTCCTCCTCCAGAGTCTTCTGTTGCTTCAGCAGTGCCGCATTCTTCGCCTTCAGCTGGTCAACCTGGGGAGATCAAGACCAAATCAACCACCAAAAAGCCAAGGGAAAATATATATATATACACAGGCAAATGCTGAAAAAAAAATGATCAACCCATTTTTAATGGTTCCCAATTGTCCATGCTTTTTTTTAAAGTTATCTTGGGTTTTTTTGCCAGTGGCACCTCACTGGCAGAATCATCTGCTGGAGGCGGTGCTGTGAGCGTCTCGAAGAACTTCCTCAACGACGCAACCCGGCCGCAGCCAAGTTGGAAATCCAAGTTGGGAGTCCAAACAAACACAATGGCCCAACCCAAGTGTATTTATTAAAAGTTAGTATTATCTGTAGAATTGATATACATGTATTACATGTATGCATATATATATATAGCCAATGTCAAAACATGGGATGAATGTGGTATGGTCATCCATCCCAGTATGGGAATCCTTACAAACGGTGAGTCTACTGAATGGATTGATGACCATCTCCCACTCGCCTGGCTACCTCGAGGCTGCAGTCTGGATCCAGGCCGAAGATCTGACGATTTTCGGGACTACCCGGAAGATTCCCATGGGCTGAAAGTTGCTATAGCAACCACAAAAAAAAATATACCAGCGTTGAAAACCTAGAATTGGCTTGCATCTTCGGTCAAAGCATGTTGTACCTCCATCTCCACGCTCACAGCTTTGCCCTGCCTGGAAAATGCCACGATGTCTTTCCATATCTCGCTTGTTGCCATCCAGCCTCATCCCACTCCCCTCAAGTCATCAGTCTGCCAGTCCAAATCATTGAGTGCTGAAATTAGGATATTGGGGCCATGATAGAGATTAGTAGATGCGTTGCTCTGACTATGCGCCAGCATCATGGATATCATCCGAAGCAGTTTCTGTTACACAATTTTCAGTGAGAAGTCTGCCAGTTTTCTGTGGACGTATATATCACAGGAAAAGTCCGACCCGAAGCTGATGTTGAATCCATAGACCACCTCATTTATTGGATATTCCTTGGTATCGCTCACACAAAAATAGAAAGAATTACATACATCATAAGGGCATGTATGGGCCATGTTCTTGGGATTTCTTGGATGCTTTTTGCATGGTAAAAACATGTAACCAACAAAAGACCAAAGTCAACCCGTCACCATTGCGCTTCCGGGCTCTTGCTTCAAGGCCTCGATTTCAGCCTGCAGCTTCTTGGCCTTCGAGAATGTGGCACCGTGTAGGGATGGATCAATGGGGTGGATCCACAAAATGAACCACATTTTTGTTTGTATTAAACTTCTTAACCTTCCAGTTTTTTTGGTAAATTTGCTCTGGGCCAATGGTGTAAATGGGAAGATAATTTACAAATGGGAAAGACGGGAAAGAATGCGGATATTGGATCATATTGATGTGATGAGCAAGATCTGTGATCCCTTCCCCCTTTCGTGAACCCCTTACAAATGGGACCCTAAAGTGAATAGATCCACTACTAGACCAACGTTTACCAGTCATGACAACGGTTGTGACGAGCAGACATGGGAAGCAAACAGCAAGGTAATCTGCCAGAAGAATTTATAGAACTCAGCGGGCAAAAATGGAGAATACCTCCCTATTCCAACTGATTCCGATGATTAAAAAAACTCCCATGGTCCAAGTCTTTGGAAAATGCGTCGGAGAGTCATCAATCGAATTCCGGAGAATCAACGATTCGGATTTCTTGGTTCAAAAGATGCACAATGACGGCCATACCAACTTAAATTTGAGTAGAAATTAGAAAAGGTGATATTGATGCCTCTCAAATCACTTACCAAAAAATAGCTCTGTTGGTCACACGGAGTTTGCCAGAAACCTGTTGAGAATGACCTGGATGTGTGTCCAATGTCGCATATCGTGACCTGGATGGTACCACCGTCCCCCGTACTGACAAACCACAGGTGCCAGATGAGACAGCCCAATGAATCCATCATCAATACCCTCCGGTGTCATCAGCTCCATGGCTTGCTGGAAAATCCCCCAGCAATAGTTCGATGATATTCACAGCTAGAAACCTCTATTTAGTGCGGGGATTTCCAGTTACCATAATTTGATTACCAAAGGGTATCATAAGCCTGTGTGGAGTGGAGAATTCTTCTTCTCCAGTATCTTGAGGGGTCTTGAGGTATCAAATTCTATGATGCCAAATCCAGTTGGGGGTTCCTAAAATGCCGGGACCCCATACATCCTAAACCATGGGTTTTCCCATTGAGAATCACCCATAACTTGGATGATTTTGGGATACCATTTTAGGAAACCGCCAGTTGATCACCTTGGATTCGGTGCCTCGCCGGGATCTGCCTGAGCCGAAGGCCGCCTGACACTTGGTAAAGCCAGTAAACCATCCGCAATCACCAGCAAATGACTTAGTATCAATAGTATCAACCATCAAAAACATTCAAAAACTGGCGGTTTCACCGATTTCCCCCATTATATGCAGATATCTTCCCGTTTTCCTCGTTCAGTAGGAGCTAAAAAAAGTCGTGCCTGGGAGGTGCAGGCGCGCGCTTCTCAGACCCTTCGGCCAGCATGGCTTGCAACAAAGCATCCTCCTTGGAATCAGCGACGGGAAACGTCATGGGGTTTGACAACCCTCACTTGAGTCACTTACGAAGCGTGATCCTCATTTCAAAACCGACCCAAAACACGGTTGACGTGGAAATTTTTTGAGGAGAAAATGAGACTTGAACCTAACATGCCTGCAATTCGAGTGGTTGTAGCCAAGGGACAACCTTCAAGCTTAGGGCAATCAAAGATGACTCCTTCCCTCTAAGGATCACACCAGCTGCTCTCGGAGTCTATCTGACCTGATAAGTGCGAGCATATCTTTCCGCCTGCTATGCAGAGGCAAGTCACATTCCCTGAAACTTGAGTGGTGCCAAACATGACAGGAGGGTATGATGACGGAAAGGATAACCCCCAAGCCTATCAAGCCTACAGTTGAGGAATCCCAAATATCACAGGGTGGGACAAAGTTGGCCAACTGAGATCCCCACTCTGTTTGCGCTTCCTTCAACTGGTTCATCAGCAGTTGTCTGGCAATGAAGTTAGCAGGTGTTTCAATTGCTTGGCACCCACACAAACAAGACATGAAATTGAAGACAGATACTTAAAAAATACATAAATTACATACACGTGTATGTAGATGTATATGCATAAAACTTGCATATATATATATACTGTATCTGTACAATACGATAGAGAGAGGGGGAATGAGATACGTCATATCACTCCAATCAGCTGATGGATGACGCCAAACCAAACATGTCTGGCAGCACATGGTCTCGCCAGCTGCTGCTGCACCTCTTCCCCACATGACAGAAATAAACACAGCAATCAAACAAATCACAAAAGTGCGACAGCATCTGGGGACTGTGGCCTTTGGTCAGTGCCACCTTCATATTCTCGATCATGGCGGCCTGGACATTTCGGAACCCTATCATTCAGCGTCAAAGTCAGGTGAGGCCTGAAGCCTGAATCATGGGTAGCCCTAACCCGCAGCCGCTTCCGATGCAGCACCGCTTTCTGCGACGTCTAGTGACTCTAGTGTCAAGATTGATGCATACGCCTGGCCAATCATGGAGATGGCGAACAAAAAAAAAAACACATACACGCGTGTAGCTCATTCACGCCAAGCACGCAGTGGTGTGCCTCAAAATTAAGTGATTACTCCCTAGAGTTGGGGTCGGTCGTCCGACCACAGTCATTTCGTTTTGCTGAGAGGACTATATGTTGGACTTTTGATCTGATCTCCTCTGTGGTTGGACGACAACTCCATGTCACTGTGTTGCCGAATTAGGGATGGCAGGTATTAAGCTGTGGGGCGCGTTCAAGGTATTAGCCGTTGCCAATACCGCGCCTCAAAATTGTTGCCAAGGGCAGCTGGAAAATATCAAGATTGGGTGGGCAGCTACCCTCCGCTACCCAGAGTGCCAAGGCCTAACCTTGACCTATTCAATCCATTTCAATCCTATTCCTATTCACAACACCTTTGAGGTGAAGCTCCAGGATTCACCGTCCCTTTTGGCGGTGATCAACCGGGGTCGTCCCACAATGTGCTGAGGTGCCCAGACGCCGGTCCAGCTATGATCCACGGCGGGTTGGTTGGCCATGGCGTTGTTGGACTCCACTTGCACGGGATAGTCTGCCGGGGGTGGGCCGTTGGGGCGAAAGACCTGGTTGCTGCCGGGGTTCGGACGATATTCCACGCCACCTGAGCACAAGCCGGAGCGGAAGTCCGGCTCGACGTTTCAAATCCGAAATCCTACAACAAAAAAGGGTAAATATGTAAAATATCCACAAATGTTCTTTTACAGGTTGTTTTTGTGAGACTGTGCGAGTCTGTGCGTGGCACCTCCTTTTTGGGCCTGGCGTCGACGCATTCATGGATTCCGCACCAAAGCCACTAGCATCGATCCCATTTCTCTTCAACTTTTTCCGGGGTCTGCTTGAGTGCTGCAACAAAAAAGTAGTAGGATCCAATCTATCCATCTTGATGGATATGTCGGTGATTCATCTCATAATCACGACAAATGTCCCATTTGCCAGCTAGATTGCCGGGTAACTTGTTTCTTGCACTATCATCTCCTACACCACTCACCTGTTCCCTACACCACCGGACTGACCATGTCGAGTGACCCTGGAAACTGCCGCCTCCCTTCTGCCAGTGACCACGCTGCTCGTGGATGTGTCCAAAGAGATGAACCTTTGCCTGGTGACACCATCAGTGGTGGAAATGGAACTTTTAGTGACTGAAATCGCAGAGGAAGATCCACCATGTTCATGGAAGTGGGGCAAAACCTGCAAATGCTGGGTATAGTCCGGTTTATTGTGATCCCCAAAATGGGTCTGGCAATTCAGCACGGCCAAATTGCTTTCAGATCTTTCAAGCTTTCGAAAAAACACCAGATTTTTGTGGATCCTTTTGCTCGTTCTATGAGTATCTCTCTCTGCTCGATGGCGAACTCCCCACTTTGGGGGCCATATCCCCAACCGCTTGGTGGATATGGAAACATCCATTTCCATCCATTTCCTACGGTTCCTTTGAGAAAGCTGTCATCACAGTGGTCGAAACCACCAAAATGTGATCTGCCCATTCCAATGAACATAGGTCTTGACCGACCCCCAATTTCTTGCTACTTATGACTGGTATGTCACTGGTCATGTTTAGGATTCAAATTTATTTTAATAAGCAGACCATCCAGTTTTTGGAAAGTCAAGAAAGTTCCAATGCTCCTCCTCTCCTGAAAAAGGCTAACAATCCTAGAAATGGCGGAAGGGAAAACGGATAGGAAACCCCCCAGGATAGCAAAAGCCACCACCATGTAGCTGGGTCCCCAAAAAGTCAACCCAATCATCAACCTTTGGGTCTTGAAATTCTGACAGGTTAAAGAAACATGATATAATTGGGCCCACTTCCAGTTTTTTGGTCCCCCCCATCAAACTCTTGGAGTCGAAATGTCCAGTTGCTCCCGGAGAGAACATTGGCAAGTTCCACCCCTAGCTTTAGTACCCCCAATCATCAACTTCATTGTTTAGGTGTTATCCATCTATCATGTGGTTGGGAAACTCTTAACGACTCCTTGGCTCCTATGGATACCATTGGATAACCACTCCGAACCGCGCCTAACCACTGGATAGCCAAGATCATCCAAGATCTATCAACAATAAACATCCAAAAAGGACCCCGAGAAAACGTGGCTCCCTGCACCTTGCTTCGGTAGATGGCGCTGCGAAGTTGCTGACTGGAGCCCCAGCTACCGCCTGCGGTGGAGTCGAAGATGCCCACCGGACCGTCGTGGGTCACCAGGATGTCCACGCCTGGGGAACTGGGGACTGGGGAAAACCAGAAAATCAAAAATGGAGCAATGATTTCAAGCAAAGAGCAATTTCGCCAACCAAAAGAGACAATTGTCCAAGAACAAGCTGGATATACGTGCTTTTTAATTGAGACCCAGGAAAAACAACAAATTGTCAGTCATTTTGTTGGTGAGTTGCAAACTATCAAAGCTTCGGGTCCCACTTTTGTCCCGACCCCGATATTGGGAGAGCATGAAGCTAGACCCAATCAGAAAACTTGGGAACTGACCCAAGTTTAAGTGTTGGGATGAAACCAGCTGAAGTGGGGATGTTGAAATTCGAGATGCAAACCAATTGAAGCGGAGTTGTTACCCCAGAAGGAGGGGAGATAACAAACATGTTACAAACATGGGTGGCAAGCATAGAAGTCACAAGAGTAGAGGTACAAATTTGACAAACCAACATGTGGGAATCTTACTAAGTCAAGTGAGTGAAATGGTGCATTGTTGGTGAACCCGCTCAGTCTCGTGTGGCTAATATCACCATTTCTATTCGTTATCTTCCCGCTCTCATTGCTTATAGAGTCCAATGGTTCCATATCCTAACAATTTGATACAGTTTGTATTTCGTATCACCATGATGCTTATACTTATCATTGTCATGGTCAGCGATCTTCCCATGGCTAGATGCACCAAAAATGTCCCACTCTGGTTGTTTCCTCACCCACTTCCCCGCCTACAGGCACATCATCATAGTTGTTGCCCGAGAAGGAATCCCCACGGCGAGGGGCCCAGCCAGCGCCCCAGATCTTGAGACCCATCACTTCAACCAGGTCATGGTTCAACACCTGTTCCGCTGCAGAAAAACAGATCACTTATGACCCACTTTGTCTTTGTCTTTGTTGTTGTTGTTGTTGCTGTTGTTGCTGTTGTTGTTGTTAGATTGCAAAATGTAGAGCTTCACCTGAGGTCATCACGGACTCAGCTACCCAAGTTCTGTTCATACGTGTTTGACCTGACGAACACGTTATTTATTTTGGCTCATCTCAAATTGTTATGCTTGAAACCACCAACCAGATCAAATACCGAACAAATTAAAACAGATGAGCGTGGGCTTCACCATTGTCTATCAATCCTACATTCCGCTGCTTCACCCCCCATGTTAAATGCTCAAATCTCCAGAGTTAAAAGCCATTGCGGTTGATTAAAGTCCCATTTTGGTAGACGCCTTGGCGTTTGTAATCTTCTCCTGGAAGTAGTTGGGGCTTTGCGCCGTGGCATCTGAAAGGGCACCACGGTTCAAGCGCCAGTTAGTCTCCCAGTAGTCGTGGTTTCCAGAAATCACCAACATCTCGCGGTACTTTCCCTTCAGGGATCCCAGCCAGTTGTTGAAATCTCCCACTTCACCATCACTCCCAACGGTGGAGACATCACCCGAGTGGATGAAGATGTCGGCCGAGGGGAGATCACCCAGAGAGTAATGCAAACTATGGGTGTCACTCACATGAAGAATGGTCACAGTGTCCTCGCTGAGATGTTGAAGAGGTTGCATTAGCAACCCCCCAAAAGATGGAAATGGGTAATTTCCCACTATTTGATTAAGATTTCACTTTCCATCTCCATCTTTTTGGGGGATGCTATAGACATCACCCAACCATCGCGGGATCATCTCCAGTAAGCCTCTAAAACGCAACGTTTAAACATGTTTACAAAGGAAAAGAACTGCAGTTACCAAATGTGAACCATCAATTTTTGTCTTGCTTTGTATCCCCGAATATGTTTGGTCAGAACATCTTCCAACCCGCGCGTCCTCCCTGCGCACTTTCAGACCTCTGGTGGCATTGGCTGCTGAAGATTCCACTGGCAAAACGGTGAAAACTGCCGCCGCGAGGAGTCTCATCATCATGGTAACCAAGAAAAGAAGAACGGCAGCCACGGCCCAGCAATGGTATGCCCCGTTTATGCGCCAAAATGGCTGCGGGAACTAAGTTCCACCACCAACCCCAACTGATGTGACGTCGTGATGCCTCAGAAAAATCAACAGTTTGGCATGGGAACCTCAAGGACTAGCAGGAGTGACTACCGCTTTGGGTCTGCCCTGGAGCTCCCATTCCACTTGGATCTGCTTCGTATCCAGGCGCAGGGACCTTGAAATATTCCTGGGTGAGAGGATCCAGTGCCATCTCGGGTTGAAAGCCTGGCGCTGGTGCATGAAATCCAGACTGCTGTTTTGAGGGAAAAATGACAGGAAATGGAAACCCACTAGATTTGGTGGTGAAAGCAATGGTTCTAGCAGATTTTCCCATGAAATCAATCCACTGAACATCAAACTGGAGCCGGTGGAGAAGTCTCCTATGAGAGGTCAGTCTCAGGTGAATATCCAAATGCATGACTCCCAAACTTAGGATGCAGAAACCCTGCTTCAAAAACAAACAGCTACTGGTCTACATGCATGCTCCCCAACATCGAAGCATCTAGCAAACCTGAGGAACCCGGTCCCAAAGAACAAAAATCTCTGCACCAAACCGCAAGACCATGCCAAAGTTGCGGTACACATGATGGTCTGCATCTTCTTCACTGATTTCAGCAAGGGCAGCCTGTATTGCGGCGATCGGGACGAAGTACAATCACTATCCAATCTGTCCACTCCGGCAGTCCGCAACCAAACACTCTGCAAATTCTACACCTGGTTATGAGTCAAAGCTTGGACCTCCCCACCCAGAGGCAGGCGAACAACTTTACCCCATCATCCAATGCCTTGTGGCCTTGTTCTTTTCAACAAACGTTGCGGACCTGTCCCCCATCGATATCACCGAGCCCCGGCGCCTGCAGTGGTGGACTGAGGGTTTCGCTCCGCATGCGATCGCGATGCTCCGACAGCTCCGCCAGGTACTGCCTGGCACAGCACCAGTTGGGCCCCCCCCCTGGGGCTCCATGGGGCCGCCCCAACAGGGCACGGACCACCGGACCCGCCTGCGGGATTCCATCAAGGTCTTCTGCAGATCCTGGTGAGAAAAAAAGTACCCTAAGAGGTGGGAGACTTCCTTCTGGACTTGCCCAAGATTCAATAGTTCTTAAATTGGAAAAGCACAGTCAAGTGAGTCTTGTCCAAAAATGCAGAATCCTACACTTGCGGATGCACCGTTTTCTTGCTGACGCTCCACATGTGGCATCCTCATTGGCCCAAAAACTCAACGCAACTCCTGGCCTCGTACTTCTCTTTGAAGCCGCGCTCCACCTCATCCATCATGGGTAAACGATCGTTGATCACCGCCTCAGGCCAGCTGCCACCCTTGTTGCTATCGGACAGTAGACAAGGATACTTTCTTGGGACAGGCACTGATTCAGCATTTGCACCAGGGCGAAAATCTGTGGTTTCTAAAAGTCAAAGCAGCAACTGCGTCCAAAGGATTGCGGTCCTCCAAAAGGATCTACTGCCAAGCTCTGTACCATCCGCATTTGAGTCACAAATGTCTGAACCATACCCACCGATCTGTCACCAGGAAAAGGATCCGAAATCTCTCAAGTTGATGGTTGACATTGATAAATAGGGGCAAACAATTCCATGAATTCCCTTCTCCAAATCTCCGGCCCATCCGTGGCCCGTCAGCTGGTTCCACCTCCCATGTGAGGATGAGCACAGTCCAGGACAAGTCCTGCGAAGCACGAGCTTCACACGGGGTGAAAGTGTGGTAATTGTACAGGAATCAAACCTGAAACTGAGAATTAGCAAAATGCCTAATCACTTTATCTCTATGGTTTTGTCTGAAAATAGGGTACCCCAAAATCCAACTGTATAATAAGTTTTCCTATATGCCATTTGATGGAATCAATCCTGCCCTTTGTGAACGCCAATAAAGCGGAGGCTTCGACATAACAATATGGTTATAACGGTTATGTATCGAAACCCTGGGACCATAATGAACATCAAAATGGTGCAGTGTGGGTGCCCCGCGGGGCCGCTAAGTGATTTCTGCCGCTTGCCCCGCTTGCCCCGCTTGCTCCGCTTCTAGGGAAAATAAGTGAATCTTCCTCCTTGCCCCGCTTGCCCTGCTTGCC